>Ga0209361_1000491_pt1 | contig 35751 bp, 30 predicted proteins | sample SaaInlV_200m_DNA_3_FD_184657 | JGI IMG/M metagenome (GOLD analysis project Ga0209361, IMG submission 184657) | Marine microbial communities from expanding oxygen minimum zones in the Saanich Inlet - SI037_S4LV_200m_DNA (SPAdes) (version 2) | ecosystem: Environmental > Aquatic > Marine >... | reverse complement strand
AATTGACCAATTTTGGCAATAGTGAGAAGTTTTCGAGGGCTTTTTCGTCTTAACTATAAATCAACTATTTTAAGGAGTAAGAAAATGAATAAGAATCCATGGATCGCTGCCGTACTGAATTTCTTCTTTATGGGCTTAGGCACATTATATATTGGCAACCGAAAGTTGACCGGACTTGGTCTGACCCTGGCTGCCCTTGTCCTAACCTATGTTGAACTTCAATTGAAGGTTGCAGCACCTGCTTTGTATCCGATCATGTTCGGAGCGGTCTTTGTCGCAAATACTGTTCTCGCCATTGATGGGTATAACGAAGCAAAGATGTAGTAACTATTCTGAGAATCTTGACAATGTTATATTAGAATTTTCACGTCATTGCGAGCCAGTTTTATCGGCGAAGCAATCTCCTTGATAGTGTGGGAGACTGCCACGCTCCGTAAACTCCGCTCGCAGTGACGTAAATGACATTACCAAAGTACAGAAAGGGATTTCCTTTTTCGGAGATCCTTTTCTGTTGCTCAGGGGGCTAAGGTTTCTGGTAAACCAAAGCGGCTGATATATTGTGGGGACAAAAAGGCCGTTATCTCTGAAATTTTTCCATCGCCATAAACAGGCAAAACCAATCCAAAGGCCTGGTATGAGGGGGCATCTCCAACTCGCTGATAAATTCCAAAAGCTGGGTGGCCGTTTGCTGTGGTGGGGACCAGCTTCCAGGTTACACCCGGTATGAAGACAAAATTCTGCAAAGCTCTTTGAATGGCTTCGCGCCCCTGATACCAGACATGCATCGGTGGCATCGCAAAGGTTGCTTTTTCATGCAGAAGGTCGATCAGGGAGTGAACATCGCCAGATTCCCACGCGTTGACGAATAGATCCAAATTTTCATTTGGGGCGGGGATTTCTTCATTTTGGAGAGTCTTAATATTCTTGCGGGCCCGATATAAAAGATTGTTGACCGAATCAACGGTCAGATCGAGGGCATCAGCGACATCTTCCGCGCTCCAGTTGAAAACCTTACGCAAGATCAAAACGACACGCTGACGTGGGTTCAATTTTTGGAGGGCCGCCATAAAGGCCAGGGAAACTGACTCGCGTCTTTCGTAGGAAGATTCAGGGGAAGGGTTTGTGCTGGTTAACCAGGAACCAGGCAGGGGGTCCAGCCAGGCTTCGGGAGAGGTGGGCGAAAGCGGATGGGAATTGGGGTCAGCTGGAGAACCATCCAGGGGAAGTAAAATCCGCTTCTTATTTTTACGGACCTCATCCAGCCAGAGACGGGTCGCGATGACATAGAGCCAATTTCGAAATGCCCCCTGCCCACCAAAGGCGTTGATCTTATCCCAGGCTCGCAGAAAGGCCTCCTGGACCAGGTCTTCAGCATCATCGAGAGAGCCACTCATCCGATAACAGTGGAGAAGCAGAGATTCGCGATGTGGTTCAACCAGCGCGGTGAAGGCTTCTGAATCTCCGGCGCGGGCGGATTCAAGATATTCAATTTCGTTTGGGGCAGAGGCTTTCATAAGGGTTACCAAGTTATTAATAAAGCTTATCTAGCTTAGTTTCTTTGACGAAATGTGTCAATTAGAAATTCTCAATATAGTGCATATGCGGACTATTGCTTAGGATAAGCTGTCGATAGCGAATCAATACTGTTCGTAAATCCAGGATGGTTTCGAGGGGAAAAGCGTCTCGATAAAAAGAGCACTGCTTCCTGAGTTCGGGAAAATATTTGGCTTGATATATCGCAACTCCTGCCATCTTCTGTGTCCCAAAGATAGAGCAGGGAAATGATCTGGATTAATCGAGAAAGTCATTTGGCATTCCCCCTCCCCGGGTTTTATATTTTTAAGTGCACCATTCCTCCAGATCATATCCACTCCTGTCTTAAAGAAATCCACTCTGAATTTTCCAGAAAAATCTTTGAAAGAGCTGGTCTGAATTCGCTTCTCAAGAATAGGGGTGATTGTTCGCAGGAAGCGGATGATATCCGGGATCTTGATCTGCCAGGCATAGGGGGTTCCCTCTTTGGCTCCCATGGAAATTGCCATTCTCCCAGCGGTTGAATGATTATGCAAATTTAGCCTGATATAGGGTTTATCTTGTGCGATAGCTTTTTCTTTGCAAAATGAGAACAGACTTTTTAGTGCCTCGACGCCTATATTCTCGCTGATCTCACTGATAATCAGTCCAGTGCCAAAGCCCTCTTCGGGGATTCTGCAATAATATTTCCCCAACTTTTCCTTGTCTTCCATGATCCAATACGCTGATCCATACTCTGTTTTCAAGCCCTCAGTCAGCATATATTTCCAATGTGCTTCATCCCTGAATGATGAAAGGGAATAATATGCTCGATAACTTTCATCTTCTTTCATCAGGAAGGGAATATCTCCTACTCCTGCGAGGCGAAAAGTATAGGCTTCTTTTTTCTCACCTTGGGAAATAACATGGAGCGGGAGATTAATATGATTTTCTAAAGGTACGGAGTAGGAATATCCAAATTGATCATAAAAACCCGGGATACCCTGAATCACAGCGATATCAAAATTCTCTTCTGCAAGGGTCTTGTCGAACTCTTCATTTAGAACTCCCACCAACCCCTGCCCCCGATATTCTTCAAGGGTGCCAACAATCCCCATTTCAGCAACCTTAAGCCTTAGCCCCTCCAGCTCCCAGACCCAGGGAATGAGCGCAAAAGCAGAAATAATAATTCCTGTAGTCTTGTCTTCTACAATGAACCAATATTTATTTTCCATCCCGGGGAGATGATTAAACATGATTGCGGCAAGGGTTCCCACGTCGTCGGGGTGGAATACTTTGGTAAAGAGTATCTGCAATTTTTCCGCATCCCTCGCTGAATTGGCACGTCTGATAATGTAATTATTATTCACCCATTAACTCCTGATGATTATTTTTGAAATCTACATTGGTGCAGTAAAGATAATACCATTTGGAAATATCGATTTGGCATAAAAACAAAACACGCTAAGTCAAGATTTGAGCCAATGTTTATATTCGAACCTTAGTTCCCCCGCGATCTCTTCCGCACGGTATGTTGACAACGTGACCTGCTCCACAGGCCACCGAAGCGGCTCGCTCGAAAAGGCAGCCATTCGCTCCAGGACTTCTTTACTTGGGAATGCGTCTGCGTACAGGCCAATGGTTAAATGCGGTCTATGGGGTGCAGTGCGGAACTCGGGAGCACCGCGTGAAAGAACTTCCCGCAAATGTGGGATGCCTCCCTCAGGGTCGTGGATTTCCAGAAATGGCGCAGAGGCAAAGCTGTTCATCCCGCCAATCTCAATCTCAAATGAGTGGATATTTGCTGTTTCTAAAGCCCGTACCTGAGCATCCACTTGGGTCTGGGTGAAATCATCGTTGTACCGGACTTCATCCACCAAAAAGCCGCACACAAACAAAGTAATATGCGGCTGACGGGGATAAGGCTCCAGCAGGTAGCCGTTGAGATGAGCCCTGGCAGCGTTGAATTTATTTTGAAGGGCCCTGCTCTGATCACAACGCAGGACCCAGACGGCATAACTTTCCCGCCCACGGCGCCATTCGGGATAGTCGCGTATTTCAGAGGGGATCGTGGTTGGAACCTGATGGAGCATGGATGTATATTCTCTTCAGTTCCTTGGTGCGAGCGAATTCAAGATATTCGATTACGTTTGCGTAGAGAGATAATACCATTTTGAGATGCCGAAGTTGGAGCAAATGCAAAACACTATTATAAGTGTAGAGAAAGTCACTTGTAATGGGGTTCATCTTTTTGTATACTGAATAACAAAAGTGTCAGTACCTATAAAGAGAGAAATAATGAGCAATATGAACAGAAGGCTTTGGACAAGAAATGAATTATTGCTTGCGTTTAATCTTTATTGCAAAACTCCTTTTGGCCAAATTGATCAAAAGAATCCATTTATCATTGAATTGGGAGAGTTGATAAACCGAAGCCCATCATCTGTTAGTTGGAAACTTGCAAATTTTGCTCGATTAGACCCAACAATAAGAGCACGAGGTTTATCGGGGGCATCGCATGGAAGCAAAGGGGAAGAAGAAATTTGGAACGAATTTAACAACAACTGGGCACAACTAGGATATGAAAGCGAAATACTACTAATAAACCTTAAAAAGAAAGGTGAAAAAATTTCGCGGCAAGAAAATTTCGATGATGATATTCATCTTCTAAAAGAGGGAAAAGAGCGTGAAACAGTTATTCGCGCTAGAATTAATCAAGGCTTTTTTCGGAAAACCATTCTTGCGACATACTCATCTAAGTGTTGTATAACGGGTTTAGATATCCCTGAATTGCTCATTGCAAGCCATATTGTGCCATGGTCAAAGGATGAAGTAAATCGTGTCAATCCAAAAAATGGACTTTGCCTAAATGCACTACACGATAAGGCATATGATCGTGGTCTAATCACAATCGACCCTGATTTTGTAGTTGTGATTTCAAAGACTGTAAACGCAATGAAAAATGCTTCGTCTTTGAATTTCCTAACCAAATATCATGGAAAAACAATCAACTTGCCCGATAAATTTGTTCCTGAAAGAAAGTTTCTTGAATATCACAATGAATATGTTTTCGTAGGATAGTTTATGAATATTAAATTCGAGTATTTGTACAGAGATGGAGCAAACTATAAAAATTGGGGAAGTATTGTTTTTTCTAACCCTGAAAATATGTCAATCCAAGAATTAGACTCTATATTACGTCAATCTTTTGAAAGGGAAGAATTTTTTATGGCGCATCAATTAAATATTGACGAACTTTTCTTCTTTAACAAAATTCCTGCAACTGTTGATGACCATTGCTATCATGAATACTATGGAATGGAGTTAACTGATGAAGATGTAACAGATCATACACATCGTTTAGCAAGTGAATTTGCTAATCAAATTAGAGAAGAAGCTAATAAGGGCTGGGAAGTTTTTGATCCCATCAATAGAATTATACAAAAATGATAGAAAAAGATTTTCAGAGTCTTTAGTTAAAAAAGAACTCCGAGAGAAAATCTCGGAGTTCTTTTTACTTATCCTTGTTTACAAATTGTCACTCCCTGATCCTAAAGACCTCCCCTGCACTCGTTCCCTGTACCTCGGGGAAGTAGCTCTGCCAGGCATGGGCCGGGAGGACGCGATATTCGCCTGCCTGCAAGGGGATCAGGGTGTAGCTGAGGACGTAGGTCCCGGCGGGGAGGTAATCCGCTGCCCACTCGATGCGCTCGTCACCAATTTGTGGTTCGCTGAAAAGCCACCAGCCCCAGCCGTTCGCGAAGGGATTTTCGGGATCGTAGAGCGCTGTGCTTTCAGAGGGCTCACCCAATTGGGCAGTTTTAAGGCGCTGGTTGAGAATCTCCGTCCCGGCGGGGATCGCATCTTCGACCATGACATAATAACTATCCTCCGGAAGGCTCAGCGTAAGCTGGACCTTGAGCTTTGCACCCGGGATCAACTGTGCTGTAGTGAGCGGAGGGCACTCATCTTCACAGTCAAAATCCGTATAGACACGGGAAATTTCCATCCCCTGGTTGAGCGCAGGGGCGGTCTCGGCAGCACGATCAGCAAAGAGGGCCGCCCGATAATAAAGCCGGCCAACGCCTTCTGCACGGGTGATATTGAGGGCATTTGGCAGGGCAAGCTGGAGTCCGTCCAAAAGCGTGGATGTGGTGACAGGGACGAGGGCATTTGCCTGCCCTGCGCTGATATTTGCCCCATTCAGATCCGCAGAGAAATCAAAGCTGGCATTCAGTTCTCCGGTGCCCTTCATCACCTCTGTCAGGGCCAGGAGGGACCAGGAATTCTCATAGGTCGAATTCCAATAGCCGTGAATATTGCGATGGGCGCTGAGATAGCGAACAGCATCCTGCAAGAGCAGATTGGCTGCGTCCTGCTGGGCGAGGGCATAGATCACAGTCGCAGTCGTGTAATTAGGTGTGCCGGGATTTCGCCAGGAAGTAGAATCGCTCTCCCAGTGGGCGCCACTCGCCGAACGCAGGGCAGATGCTTCCAGATTGGCAAGCAAGCTCCGGGCACGTGTGTCGCCGGGCGTTCTGGATTCAAGGGTCAGCGCGAGCAAAGCCTGCGCCCAGGGGCTGAGTTCCTCCCGCCAGAGATCAAGCTGATCCACGGCAACCGCATCCGCGCCGCCGGTCATCTGCATCACAAATTGGTAAAAAGCCAGGCGATCCTTCTCCCAGGTTTCAGTACTGGCACTCCCAATAAATGGGAGCGAAGCGACATGTAAATAATCGCGGGCGTTGACAAAAACAGTCTCATCAATATAGGTGCCCGCCTCACGGGCCTGCCAGAGACCAAAAAGAATATAGGCAGAAAGATACGGATCACCTTTGCGACCACTGCCGCCAATAGACGGGGAGGCCTGCACACCAATGCCATCATTGAAATTTGTAGAGGTAGCATACCAGCCCCAGCCATGATCTTCATTTTGGCGGGAGAGAAGACGCCGAACACCCTCATCCAGCGAGGCCTCAAGACGCTGCTTCAATTCGGGATCATCCAATCCTGCCGCCTGCAGGGCCTGATAGGTTTCAATATTTGGCAGGAGATAGGAGAGGATTGCTTCGTTGCTCGCATAAGATGGCGGGACGGGGATCGCTTCCAAACTATCCAGAATGGCGGCAGACAGCGAGGGCGATAACTCGACCTCCAGCTTGCCACCGGTGGGGATAAAGCTGCGCGGCAGGGAGATTGCCTCTGTTTTTGACCCGGCCTCCTCGAGGGTTCCCGCAGTCACAAAGGACTGCGGCGAGGTATAGCGCAAGATCGGCAATGACCCCCAAATGGGGCGGGTAATATCCTGATAAGACCCAAATTCTGAATTGAAGAGCAGCTCGGCAACCGCGGAATCCTGTGCGGTCCCCCACCAGGAAACTTTCGTACGCCCACCAGCTGGAACGGTGACCTCCTGTTCGATCTTCTCGGGATCATCTAAAAGGAAGCCGATCGCTTGCAGGATGACGTTTCCGGTCAGGTCTGCGGCGGTATTATTATGCACGATAGCTGCCATCTCAACATGGTCGCCAACGACCATGAATCGGGGCGTAACCGGCCGGATCAGCACATCTTTTGTGCTGACCACCTGCATCTCGGCGCTGCCGACGAGGGTATCCTTCGTCACACCGCGCAAATCGACATGCCAGGTTGTCAGGTTATCGGGCAATACTACGCTTACCTGTGCCTGCCCATTGGCATCGGTCAGAACCTCGGCATTCCAATAGGCAGTATCGGGGAAATTATCGCGGACGACAGAAACATCCTCGCCGCCGCCACCACCCCCCAGACCGCCTTGTTCCAGGAAAACACCATAAACACTATCACCCGACATCGAGAGATTCGTTCGAATACCGAGGCTTGATTTCTCGTAAAAGGCCGTCTCAATCGGGAGAGAATTGGGGTCTGCCAGGGCCAGTGCCGCCAGATCAACCACTGCCAGAGAAAACTCTCCCTGCACGGGGCTGCCCTGCGCATCGGTCACAAGAATCCCAAATTTAACTTCGCCGCCCGGCTCCGAGCGCGTTGGCTGGGAGGTCAGCCTGACATTCAAAAGCTGCGCATCGGGTGGAACCTCGAGTTCAACATAGCCTACCCGGAAATTATTCCCACCCAGTAAAACTGCTGAGAAATAAACCGTTGGGGCATCCTCATCGCTGAGGGGAAGGCTATAGGTCGTGCCGCCTGGCTGAATCCCGATAATTTCAGATTTATGGATGACTCCACTGCAAAAAGGGATCAAAAGCCCCTTCTCAAAAAGCAGAAAATTTAATATAATATCCAGATGTTCAAAGCCAACAAAAAACACCTTCAGCCAGAAATGTTCAGCACAGTAAACCAACTCCCCGAAAAACTACGGGAGAAATTGGAAGCCTCATGGGCAGGTATATTTTATCGCGAAGTATTCGCTCGCATAGACGAAGAAGTATTCTCCGTTTTATATTCGGATAAGGACTCGCGTCCAAATACGCCAATCAATCTTTTAGTCGGGCTAGAAATACTCAAATCGGGACGTGGCTGGAGCGATGAAGAAATGTATGAACATTTTCACTTTGACGTACAGGTTCGCTACGCCTTGGGCTATAGAACATTAGGCGAAGGAGATTTTGCAATTCGTAGCTTGTATTATTTTCGAGAGCGTTTGAGTAAATACTATCTTAAGACGGGAATAAACTTGCTAGAACACGCCTTTAGGGATGTCACAAATGCTCAAATAACAGCCCTATCCATTCGGACAGAGATGCAGCGGATGGATTCTACCCAAATTGCGAGCGATATAGTGAATTCGAGTCGTTTGAGTTTATTGGTTGAAAGCATTCAACGCACGAAAAGAATTTTATGCAAAGAAGATGTAGAGCGCTTGAAAGAAACCTATGCGCCCTACGCCAAAGGTTCCTCTAAGCAGTATTCTTACAGAATAAAAGGCAAGGATGCGAACAAAAAGCATCTCCAAAAAGCTGGCAAAACGATGCAGCATTTGTTGACGGAATTGGAAGAAGATTACGCAAAAGAACCATCCTATCAAGTTTTGAAACGTCTCTTCTCAGAACACTTCAAGTTGGTAGAAAACGAGCCGAAACTAAAAGAAAAAGGCGAAATCTCCTCTGGCACACTCCAATCAATTGACGATTTAGAAGCCAGCTTCCGAAAAAAAGCGGGGAAAAGCTATCGAGGCTACGTTGCCAATATCGCCGAAACCTGCGACCCTGAGAACGACCTCCAACTGATCACACTGGTGCAAGTGGAAGCAAATAATATCTCTGATGATAAAATGTTAGCGGATGCTTTGCCTGTGCTAAAAGAAGCGATGGAAGTCGAGACAATGCGTGTGGACGGTGGCTACGGCGGCGAAAAAAGCGACCCTGTAGCCGAAGAGTTATCCGTTGAAATCATCCAAAGTGCGATTCGTGGACAAAAAGTAGATGCAAAAAAGTTCCACTTGGCAGATTTCAATGTCGAATTGAACGACAAAGGGAAGCCGAGCAAGATGACTTGCCCTCAAGGGCAAGAGGTCGAAATCCAACTTGCTAGAAAGAGCGGATGGCAAGCGCGTTTTGATCCAAAAATCTGCGAGACTTGTCTGCTGATGGAGCGATGTCTAGTCAAAAAGCAAAAACGAGATCCGCGTCCGGTGCTTTCGTTCAGGATAAAGGAGTTGCGAGCGGCGAAACGCCGCAAAGCCTATCTTATTCACAAAAAAGATGAAGGAAACCTACGAGCTGCGGCGGAAGCTACGATGCGTTCCGCTAAACACGCCTTCCCGGCGGGCAAATTGCCCGTGCGGGGGAAATTTCGCGTGACTTCGATGATGATTGCCTCTGCAATGCATGTAAATCTGAAAAGAATCTGGCGATATGAAAGAGCTGTTTCCTTGTTTGATTTTCTCTTTCGCTTTTTTCGAGATGAAAATCTTGTTTTTTGTCTATTATCTAGAAATTACGCTTTTTGATGCGAGGTTGTTGCGGTGGAGTCATCCATGGATTCTTATTCATTTTCTTACTCCTTAAAATAGTTGATTTATAGTTAAGACGAAAAAGCCCTCGAAAACTTCTCACTATTGCCAAAATTGGTCAATTAGTGGAATAAACAATGAATACAAGATGTCATTCCCATATTTTGAAGTAAAATGATGACAGATTGAAGCAATTGGTTCACAATAGGGAGTGACATCTATGGCAAACATGGTTGGCATCACACTGGGGAAGTATAAATTGATGGAACGTCTCGGCAAGGGAGGTATGGCTGAGGTCTATAAAGCCCATCATGAAAAGCTGGACCGATTTGTAACGATAAAAATCCTGCATACTTTTCTCTCTGATGACCAGGAATTTCTGGCACGCTTTGAACGCGAGGCCAGAGCTGTGGCTGCTTTGCGGCATCCACATATTGTTCAAATCCATGATTTTGAACATGAAGACGATATCTATTATATGGTGATGGAATTCATTAACGGGGGAACGCTGCAATCCAAAATGGCTGAATTATCAAAAGATGGTCAGTATTTGCCGATTGGGCAGGTTAAAAGAACTTTACGACAAATAGCAGATGCATTGGATTACGCTCATAAACGTGGCATTATTCACCGTGATATCAAGCCATCTAATATTTTGATGAATACAGATCATGATGCTTTCATTACAGATTACGGAATTGCCCGCATGATGAGTGAAATGAAGTTCACCGCTACGGGTTCGCTGATCGGTACGCCCACTTATATGTCCCCGGAACAGGGCAAAGGGTTGGACCTGGACAATACCAGCGATATCTATTCGCTGGGTATCATCCTTTTTGAGATGCTGACAGGCAAAGTGCCCTTTGCCTCTGACACTCCCCTGGCGATCATCCACAAGCATATTCATGAAGCTTTGCCCAATCCCTCAGAACTTCGGCCAGAATTATCAGCCTCGTTGGAAAAAGTTATTTTCAAAGCGGTCGAGAAGGAACCAAAAGACCGTTATCAGACTGCCGTTGAGCTCTATGATGCATTCGAAGATGCCCTGACGCCAGATTTGATTGCCCAATTGGATGGAGGGGAGAAACTGGAAGCCCCTGATATTTCAGCCTTACCCACTATGGTAGATGAAGGCGTGGTAACAGAGAGATTTTCTGAACTACCGACAGAGTTGATGGGAGTAGAGACAATTGCAGATTTGACAGGGGAACCCGTATCGCAGCCGGAAGAGGAGCCTGCCTCCGTACCCAAAACAACGATCACCCCCAAGCCGGGGCCTCCCGAATCCGCCAAATCGGAGTCTGTCGAATCGTCAAAGAACCAGCCATCGCTCTCCTGGCAGGAGCGCCTGAAAAAGAATCCAGTTGGATTGGCAGTGATCGGTTTAGTGATTATCGCGATAATGGCGCTGGCCTTCTCCAGTTTTTCAGGAGGTACATCCTGTTCCAGTGTTGAAGAATGCATGGGCCTGACTGAAGAGCGAATCGGGCAAGGCGATATGGATGGTGCTCTGGCCGGAATTGAAAAGGCAATTGATCTTGTCCCAGGAAATGAACATCCGCCCCATGCCTGGTTATGGTGTGATCGGGCTGGTATATTGGAAGCGCTGGATCGCCCAGAGGAAGCAGACGAAAGCTACCAAACTTGCGGAGCCTGGGAAAGAGGGGAATAAATAGCACAGAAAATAATAAAAATGGCTGAGTGGATTTTTCCACTCAGCCATTTTTCGTTTTAATGATCCTAACCTTCGCTTTTTGTTGTTCTTTCTCTCCATCGCCTCTGCAAGCACGTTGGAAGGGGAGTAATCCAGATCGCCCCCGATATCGTTACCATAGTAATCCTTCGGATCAAGGTCCGATATATTTCAATCCATTAAAACCTTCTCCGTACCTATTATTTCCCGGATTGGGATCACTGAAACCTGGATGAACCTCACATTCTAGAACAAATGCATATATATTGAAATCAAACGTTATCCCGGTTGCGTAGGATTGTGTTTCACCAGGAGTCAGACTCAGTTTGAAATCAAATTGATTGACTCCACCAGTAGAGATGTTTGTATTGAGATCAAGTTCAGTTCCCTGGCAAATGACAGGAACCACCACTTTATTTAGCGTCCCTGGCCCGTGGTTGGTGATGCTCATATGAAATTGCCCTTGAGGTTGGTTGCCGGGATAAATATCGGTCACGGCGATGTCAGTTGTGAAGGCACCACCAGATCCGCCACTCGAACCACCACTGGAACCACCGCCTACATTGACGGTAACCTGTTTGGTGGCTGTGCCGCCGCACCCCGAGGCTGTTAATGTGTAGGTAGTAGTGGTCGAGGGGCTGGCCCAGGATGAGCCTGGCGATCCCACGCTGCCGATGCTGTGGTCGATATTCACCGAATCCACCAACTCTGCCGTATTGCCATTGGTCACCGGACCCCATTCGAGCCGTGATTTATCACCGGCATTGATGATGCTGGGGCTGGCGGTAAAGGAAGAAATCACCGGCGCACCAGCACAGTTGCCACCGCTCGAGCCGCTGCCAGGAGGTGGCGGTTCATTGTCCGTCGTGACACCCACACCGATCTCAATCTCGCGGCCTTCCGTTCTTTCACCCAGGTCCACTTCAAGGAAAAAGCCCATGGGTTCGTCCGGGCAAACTTCTTTCTCACCGGCGCGCTCGACTGGTTCTCCATTTAGAAAAGCACCGAAGCCGCCGCCTTCGACGTGCCAGAAGAGCATGGTGCATTCGCCGGGCTGCAGTTCCGTGCGCTCGGCCTCGAATTCGATCCACACTTCGTCGGAGGGCTCTTCTTCATGGGGTTCACCCTCTTCGGTAAAAGGTTCTTCGCCTTCGTGCTCAGGCTCCATTTCCTCTGGAAAAAATTCTTCGCCAGGGGGAGGCCCCTCTTCCGGTTGGGTATTGGGTACGATTTTGAATGGCATCGCGCAGGCCGCTGTGCCCACCAGTAACGACACGGTGCACAGCAGGGCGAGGTATTTAATCAGTGTGCGAAATTTGCTTTTCATTACATTCTCCTTTTAATATGTACCGCTTATTGAATTAATTTGTAGCTTACCTGGCCTGTTTCTTTGCCAGAGCATTTTCCAGCATATCGGGAGTGTAATAATCCAGATCGCCGGGGTCTTTATTTGTCCAGTAACCGCCGCCAAGGTCGGGGTTGCCCAGGAATTTGCCTGAATCGTCATCGCCGTCTTTGTCGCCGGGGGTTCTGCCCCCAGTGTCGCCACCCCCGCCACCCTTTGGGATTACAGGAAAGACTTTGCCGCTTTCGCGGTCAAGTCCGCCTTGCGGCTCATCGGGATTGGGTTTCTCGCCTCCGCCCCAATTACCGGTGTAGGGCATCGGCTGGTCGCCATCGAAGGTGTTTCCTTTGGAACTTAAGAAATATGTACTCCCGTCGGTGCATTCGACGACAGCAGTATGATTCTTTCCATGTAGATTGATTAAATCCTGGGTTTTGGAAACAGTTACACCACAATCCTGTGAGGAACCCCCATGATCGGAATGAAAATATTCACCATCTTTGGTGTAACCAGTTGTCACATTTTTTGTTGCAGGGCCTTTCCCCCTCGATCCGCTACCATGCTGCCCGACAGGTGGCCCACCACCGGATTTTGGAACCGTGCCAGGTTTTTTATTCCCACTACCACGCACACCCATTCCTAAGGGGCCCTTCAACTCTTCAGGGAGTTGATCATCACCTAAGCGCTGAGGGCCAATATCACTACTCTCACCTACCGGTTGGGGGGGAATCTCGTTGACACTTCCAGCAGGATCGGTATCTTTACCGTCCATTTCATAGACAGGGTCATTTCCGTCAATTTCGCTGGGGGGAACTTCGGTACCAGGCCCACGCCCGACTTTTTTTGAATCGGATATTTCAACGACAGGTGTCTTGCCCTCTGCTGTCTGATCCATGACCGGATTATCTGAAGATTCTCCGCCGGATGAACCGCTCTGGCTCTCTCCCCCTTTGCCCGTGAGCGGATCTTTGGCAGTACCTTTGGATTTCCCATCACTAACCTCGTCTTTTGCGGTGGCAGGTATATCGGCTGTATTTTCAGTGGCAGTCGTGTTGCCAACCAGAGTTTCGAAGTTTTGCTGAACGGCCTCGGATTGCTTATAATCGCTGGTCTGTTCAACAAAGGATTGGGGTTCAAAGGTGGCATCATTCAGGGACTGCTGTTCTGAACCACGCGATTCGCCGGATTCAATTTGACTTTCGATTGGATTGGTGTTTTCAGGCATTTTTATATTCCTTTACATTTTTATAATTGCTTCTTTATTTCCAATGAAAATGATCTGTCTAAGGGAAATTGACAGGGATGGCATTATTTGTGCAATGGCATCCTAAAATCTTCATAGCCATAATCCCTACAAATGCTTCTGTGGAATTTTGTAAGCAAGGACATAAGTGAGGCTGCCCGGGTTGAGGTCCCGCCATACAGCGTGGACAACCTGAGCCAACAGACTCTGATGTTCCGCCTCTGGTAAGCCTGCCTTAGCTTCACCAAAACGAGAATCTACCTCGTTGGAGAAGAAATCAAAGGCCTCTTTCGTCATTTCACCAAGAGCGATTTGATCTTCGTCGGCCAATTCATACCCGGCAACGGCCCCTTTTACGTCGTCAAACAGCGTGGTGCGATATTCTTTGTCGGTGATGGCTTTTCCAATAACATCAACAACGGCTCGCTCAGAGGTGTTCATGGCTTCAAAATCCGGAGCATTAAACAAGGGAAGTGGCAAGCCTGCAACATCATTCCCTTTAGGCTGAGGTTCGGGGTCCGGCTTCTGGGCCACATTACCACCTGGGCCGGGGTGGTCTTTGACAACCTCATCTGCTCCAGATGCTGCGCCTTCGTTCGTGTATGGGTTTGGTCCATGATCTGGTTCATCACTTACCCGTCCTGGCTGCGGCCCTGGTAAATTGATCGGTGTGGCTTCATCCTTTTCGTTTTCACTATTTTCAGATGACAGATCATCCAGATCATCGCGTACTTTTGCCTGGCTTGCAAGGCCTTCTTCTTCATTTTTCACACTAATCGCTTCATCTGATATGCTTTGATAGGTGCTTTGTCCGCCCTCAAGTTTTACATCATCGGGTGAGAGTGCAGTTAGGCCGCTCATATCTGGCGGTGGTGGGGGTTCATTGGGATCTTCAGCTTTGGACAGATTATCGCCAACCCCACTTTCTGTTATCTTTACATCATCGGGAGAGAGTGCGGTCTGGCCGCTCATGGTTGGGGGAGGAGGAGGGTCTCCTGGCTCTTTATGCCCAGAAATATTATTTCCTTCCTTGTCTCCGAAAGCTACATTCTTGACATCATCGGGCGAAAGGCCAACTTTATTCATACGCCCACCTGTGCCATCATCTTCAATAGCGACATTCGGAAAAGGATGGGGACCTGGTTCTGGCGCTTCTCCAACGACTGGGCCAGGCAGATTGATCGGGGTAGCCTCGTCACCTTTTCCGTTTTCTTCGTTTTCTGTAACTTGATCCAAATCGCCTCGAACCGTGGACTCTCGCCCAGTGATGCTTTTGTCTTCCGGTTGGGATATGGGAGTGGGGGAACTACCCAAAATCTCGGCTGCGGCCTGTGGACCAGGTAAGTTGATAGGAGTTGCTTCAACCTTATCGTCATCATCCGAGCCAGCGGGCTCCAGATCGCTCAGATCATCGCGAATCTTGGGCTGGCGCCCCTCAACAGTATTTTCGTCTTCGAGATTGATCTCATCCTTTGGGGGTCCATGATCCCAATCCGGGGGTTGCTGAACGGGACCGGGCTCGTATTCCAATTGGTTGGTATCAACTGTTTCATTGTCTACCAGGCTTGAAAGTGTCTTCTGGATAGCTTCAGCCCGCTCGTAATCTTCGTTCTTTTCAACAAAAGAACGGGGTTCATTGGTGGCATCATCCAGTTCCTGATTTTCCGTTTTCCGGGTTTCACCAGATTCTAAATTATCTTCGTTTGAAAAAATATTTTCTTCCGTCATGTCAATCTCTCCTTAATCATAGTTATTCATATTTTGAAAACAAACTATCAAATTGTGGAATTGAGTTCTGTTGAGGAGAGTTGAAATGCTATTGGTAAGACCTCGGGGTTGAACTCTTTATTTTGGATATCTACTATTGCCTTATGATTGAAACTCCTTTCCTTGCCTGAAAAACAAAAAACTCCTTGCTCATTTTCCTGACTGAAGACACGCCTGTAGAGGTTTGTGGTTCAGTCCTGAATTGAGTAAGAAGCTATTTATGATGTGTCAGGGTTATTATTTAGTTGTTGATATTATTATATTTATTCTGACTGATAATGAAATAGGTCTCAATTCCTATTTGCAGAATTGTTAGGTTGAATAAGTCTTTGATTTATTGCCTGATAGACTTTCAATTGTTTCTCGGGTAAGGCCAGCCGTGATTTGGCCATAGCCAGCATGAGCAGGCAATAAGATAAATTGCCAAGGTGTCTCCGGTGGAGAGTGTATTCTTCTTTGAAATCAAAACTCCGCATCAGGTGTGAAAAGGTAAAATTCCAGACCGGACGAATCGCTGACTGAGTATCGCCAGATCGATTGACTTCCGCTTCATGCATATCCTGTAGTGTGTCGAAATCCGGATCGGAAACCAGGGTGAAGAATCCATAATGACATGGAAGCTGGCAAAGGGCGCAGCCCTTTTTGCGGTGTAGTCGGTTCTCAGGTAAAGCCCTTTGGGGAAGCCGGGCAATATTTGACATCATTTCCTGAAACTCATATAGATCCTCGGATGATTTATCCGCCTTTCCAGCTGTCTTGATCAGTGCGTCAACCCAGTCCTGATTTGGTTCGCCTGTGTCCTCGTGATAGGAAACGATCCGGTGGCAGACTTCGGGAATGACTTCCTTGAAAAATTTGGTCTCGCTTACGCTAGCAGATTTTGAAATTTGCTTTTTCCAGGGGTATACGTGTTCTTTAAACATTTCTATATCTGCTGGGGGACTATAGGAAAGCAGATAGAAATATGTGATGGTCTTTTTGATTGATTCCGCAGTAATTGTGCCTGACATATCTTCCTCCATAGTTGAACTTGCTTCCAGGGTTATCTGTTTTAAGGGATTTAATCTCGTCGCGGGATTGGTGAAAAAAATATTTTGACCCAGGAAGCCATATCGTCCTGAATCCCCGATACGATTGCCTGCCCCACTTTCAGGCGAGCAATCACTTTGGCCTGGTCTTCAGTTAAAGCCATCGCGCTTGCCATGGCATCGCGGTCGTCAGCAGCGACCAGACGGTGGATAATTTTTAAGTTGGTATTTTTGATGGCATCGGGAATCAGCTTGGCAGGCACCTGATCAATGATCGCCATCCCCTGTCCGTAGGCGCGAATTTCTGCCAGGATATCTGAAAACATGTTGCCCATTTTTGCCTGGGGGTTGGATTCTCCAACACTGGACGAAGCCTTTCGCAATATGCGATGTGCCTCCTCGATGATTGCCAGGTGGCGCAAGGTGCTCGATTCAGGTGAGCCCTCGGTCTCATGTTGCGCCTGCCTATATTCATATAGGAAGTTCAGCAAAAGTGCCATCGTGAAGCATTTATCAGCATCGTCACCCATTTGCTGCAAGTTGATCACAACTGGTCGGTCGAACAGATCTGCCCAGGGTGTAGATGTTGGATGATCGAAAAGATTTCCTTTCCAACCTCGCATTAAGCTGCTTATTCGTGTTTTCATTGCCGCAGTGATATTGAGTGTGATGCGTTCCTCATACCCCTTGCTGCGAATTAAATCTGACAGCCGATCGTGCATTTGGCTCAGAGTTGGGCACTGAACCTCATCTGGAGGGAGCTCCTCTTCCAGCCAGCCCTGACTACCATACAGATCAACCAGTGCTTCTTCCAAAATGACGGGCAAGATTTCGTACATGGGAAAACTGGCATTGAAGATGGATTTTAAGCGATCCAAATGAGGCATCACCTGGGCAGTAGCTTCTGGGATACGAACAATATCAAAGGGATTGAGTTGTAATTGGTCCAGAGGGGTTTTACCAATATTTTTGCGACCGGGGACGTAGACTGCTATTTTTCGATCAAAAGTATTGGCCTTGTTATATGCCAGGGCAAGTTGCACATACTCATCCTTGGCAGGCTCAATGACCATAAAATTTTTGCCCTGTGTCATCATTTCTTCTATCAAGCGTCGGCAGGTATTCGACTTTCCGCTGCCGGTAATGCCGGTAATGAAAACATGGCGTGTCAGGGTATCGGTATCAATCTCATAATGAAGATCCCCGATTTCCTCCCCACCCTCAAGAACCTGTCCAAGCTGCAGGCCCGGCGATGATGAATTCGGTACCGGAGGGTTTAAGCTGAAGTAGGCTGCTGGTTGCGTGGGAATACCTGGCAACTCGCGTAAAGGCAGGTTTGCCAGGAGTGATAATTCGTCGGTATTCATTGGGGTAGTCAGATTTTCAAAGAATTTCCCCAGCGGGTGATGCAACTGTTCCCCGTTTTGTGGTGCAAAAAGACGCAATGGCGGCTGTTGAAAAGCGTCAAGGGAGGCTTGAATTTGCCCATCCCAAAGTTTTCCGAGGTCGTGAGCCCGGATCGGTTCGGCTGTACTCTTTTCCCCGCTGACCAATGCCTTGAACTGAGCCTGCGCCTGGGTTGCAGCCTCGGCCTGATTGCTGACGAGATAAACGCCAACATTCCAGCAGCCCTGGGCTCGGGCAACCTCGAAACGCTCAGTTGTCTTTTCCAGCAATTTGATGCAAGCCTCGGCATGTTTGTTGAGATATTCTTGTCCAAATGAGAGTGATTCCCCGCTGGTTGTGGATTCGCCAGTGGAAAGGCTGGATGAACGACTCACGGAGTCTGATTCAGAGATACTTGTTCCGGTTGTATCTGATGACCCTGTGGAAGGTAGAAGCTGCCCGAACATGCCCAGCATACCCGAGAGCAGAAAAGGGCCACCCGCTGCCAGCAACAGTCCAGATACACCTGCCAGCCCGGCAGCTTTTAGCCCCTTGCTCGCGCCTGCTGATTTTTCAAGCGACGTACCCAATACGCCTTTTGATTTTGTGGCAGCTTCGCTGTCAGTTCTTCCTTTGGTAGACCCTTCTGTGGTTGTATCACCCTCTGTTTTGGTGCTTGTTTCCGAGAGTCCTGAGCTTTGGCTACGTTGGATAGTTGATTTGGTAAAGGCGTGTACCTGGCCTGATAAGGTTTGGCAAGTGCTGACAATTTCGCTTACAGATTTTTCTGGCATCGGCTCAGCAACAACCATATAAATATAAGGTTTGCCGCGCAGGCCACGCATGAAGCGATCGATGCTTTGCGGATATTCGTTGGGAATATTGCTTGATTTTGTAGACGGAATCCCGGTGAAGGCACGGGCGTATCGATAGGTGCTCAAAGGCACATGTATTTGATCCACGATACGTTTGTAATCGGTTACGCTGCGAACACGTGTACCAGGCCAATTTGAACTCAGGAATTGGCCCAATTGCTCTGCGAATATCTTGGGCTGGGTTCCCCCTGTTTGAGCGCTGACACCGATAAAAATCTTGTTGCGCAAACCATCGCTGCTGATCAGAAAGATCAGCCGATAGCGGGGATCATGACAAGCTGCCAGCGTGGTCTGAATTGCTCTGATATATTCCTGGGGTGATCCATCAACGGATTTGCCGACTTGTTCCAGCTCGAGAAAGGCAATATCTTGTTGTTGCGGAGGGGTCTCAGGAAGTAATTGAACAAATCCTTCCTCGAAAACCGAGCCATATAGATAGTCACGCCTTAAGGTGAATAGCATCGATTTTGACAGGGCATCCCCGGCAGCCATCAAGGTCTCGGCGCTAATATTTTCCTCGGGTACTGGTTCAGAATCTTCCGATGAAATGATTTGAGTTTCTTCAGCCATAAGCCACCTATTTATTCTTCTTGCCGGATCACCTCAAACTTTAATTTTCCGATTGAGATGATATTCCCAACTTCTAACACCTTCGGTTCATGAGCTTTCAGGCGTTGACCATTGATAAATGTTCCATTGGTGCTGCCTTTATCAAAAATTTTCAATTTGTCGTTACTCATTGAAATTTCTGTATGCAGCCGAGAAGCCTTGATATCATCTACCTGGATATCGTTGCTTTCCCCACGCCCCATTTTTGTGATCCCCTGATGAAGGGGGAACCGATCGTCTCCGAGCTGCAGAAACCAGGAAGGGGAAAGGGAAGCAGGCCCTTCTGTCGAAATATTTTCTGATGTCTGGGCGGGAAATATGATTGTCGGTTCAATAGTATCAAAGGAAGCCTGGTACTCTAATCCGATCCCCTGGACCACCACCTCATCCGGGTTGTCTGCCAATATAACTCGCTCTACGCCAAAGCTTTCGCGCAGAAATCTCATGATCGTGAATAGTTGTGCCCCACCTCCGACCAGAACAACCTGTTTTATTTCACTCTGAGAAATCGCAATTACTTCCAGGGCACTATTGATGAGATCTCGAAAATCGATATCCAAATGGGATGTGGCCTCTTGAAACCGAGCTTCATCAAGTGCAATGATCCGACGAAAAACAGTGCCATCTCGCATAACCAATGTCAGATTGCGTTGGTGGATGGCCTTATTTCTACCCGGCGACAGCATTTGGCGGCTTAGAGATTCTTTTAGTCGCTGGCCCGATACCCGTAATGAAACCAGGGCAGAGGGATCATCGGCGAGCGCCGATGCGGGGATATTCATTTCGTCTGCGATATATTTAGCCAATTCGGCATCATACAAACCCCCACCGAAGGGTTCTCCATAACGCCCCAGAAAGTTGAGATGACCATTGGCAGGATTTACTTCGCCAGCAATGATGTCGGTCGTGCTGCCTCCAACATCAACGATGAGGGTTACGCCCCCCTGCTTCTCCAGTAACCCACGGTGTTGCAGACTTAGGATAGCTCCTTCCGGTTCAGCTACAAAACGGATTTGCCTGAAATCCTCCCGAAAACAATCCTGGATAAGTTGTTGATACTCAGCGAAGATTTTCCCGCCATGATCGTAGCGCCAGTGAATTGGATAGGCGAATGTAAACCACAGCCGATCGTCAAAGGCTTCTGCCCGCCATTTCTCCTGTCTGATTTGATCCAGAATCGTCGACAATAGCAATCTGGTATACAAAATGCTTTGGGTGTGGGTATATCGTTTTTGGTGGGGCAGTGGATTTTCTTCCAGATGGGAGCCGATACAAGGTTTGAAATATTCCCGTACGCGCTCCCGGCTTTGCTCATCTTCCAGTCGTTCCTGGGCAGTTTCTCCAAAACTTTCAAGGTTGGCTCCCTCAGGATCCAGGCAGATGACCGCCGGTAATTTTCTGTCGATGAAACTGGTTATTGGAGAAGATTGGGGTTCGCTAATCAATTGAGCGCGATTACCAGTCCATTTGTACGCAGAACGATATAAGCGCCAATTGGTTGCGCCACAGTCCAGTGCAAATAAGGTTTGCTGTTTTTCGATTGCCATCGCTGATGCTGCCTTGGCGTAAAGTTACTGGATATGTCTGCTTGATTTACTTTATTATATCAGAATTCATCTGGGAGGCAATATGATTTTAAGCATTGCGGTTAAGGTTTTTGATAACTCCCTTTAAAATATTAAACGAATTGAATTATTTTTAAGTTGAGAGGCTTGGAGAAGAGGGGCTGGGAAATGGCGATGCCACCCTCGCCGCATCTTACTGCGGCGAGGGTCAGTTTTTAGAAACGGGGAAATTTATAGTTACGAACCTTTTTGTGGGTCTTTCAATTGTGTAGCAATGCCAACGCTCAGGACGAGCAAGCCAAGTGCAAGCAATAGTGACGGGGTAAACGAACCATCGCTGGTTTTCATCGCTTCCATGATATAGACGAAAACAACGGCGGCCTGTCCAAAAAGCTGGATCAGCCCATTCGACGTCCCTTCAGGGGTCGGATAGGTGATCTCGGCGGCGTACTGCATCCCGATTGGCAGGGCGCTGACGAGGAAGAATCCCATCACGGCAGCCGAAGCAAATAGCAGCGCACTGGATGTGGCGAAGGTCAACCCGACCAGACCTGGGATTGATCCCGCGAAAGCTAAAATTATATAGAATTGACGTTTGCCCTGTTTATCGGAGAGGGCAGGCAGGACAACTGCGCCGATCAGGCCGCCAACGATCATCAATGCCCCAAGCGTACCGGCATCATTGGGGGTGAATCCGCGTGGGCGAATGATCGCTTCGATCCAGGTGGTCAGCCCGTTAAAAATCCCCAGCCCGATGAAGGAAATAAAAAGATAGAGCCAGAAAGGTTTGATCTTGAGGGCATGTTTCAGGCCGTCCAGCATCAGGGCACGGGTTTCTTCGCCCGGAGCGCAGGGTGGGGTGGCAGGTTTTTCACGCGCCAGAAGCAGGAATAAAATCACCGAAAAAGCAGCGATTCCGCCAAAGATCAGTTGCACATCTGCAATGGACATTGTTTCGATCATGATCGGGGTGAGCACCATTCCCAAGGCGACGCCGACCAGATTCGCTAATGTAATTAGCCCAACAGCGGTGGCGCGGTTCTCGGCCGCAAACCATTTGGCCGGGAGGGTGGTCCAGGCGTTGAGTAGAAATGGCTGGGCGATGGCGATCCCGACGGTGCTCCACAGCACCAAAGTGTAATTCGCTCCTGCGAACCCACGCACCAGGCCGAAAATGCCCATCAAAACCGCACCAATCCCAACGCCGATTCGGAATCCGTAGGTATCGATGACCCATGAAACAGGAATGGAGAGGGGTACGAAAGCGATCATAAAGACCATCGATAACATGCCGATCTGCAAGTCTGTGACATTATAGAATTCTGCTGCCAGACCTGTGATCGGGGCATAAGTGATCCACAACATCTGGATCGTCAGGTTGATGAACATGAAGGCCACCAATACCACCCAGCGGTAACCATATACTTTATATTTTTCACTCATGAATCCTCCTCCTTATGGATAAATCAAATAAAGTTCGTACAAACCATGACTCTGCGAGCCGATGCTTCCTGCCCCGAATTCTTTTTCGGGGTCGGCGTACCCAAAGGGCACTTTGGCAGTCTTTCCGGCCAATGATAGTGATGGGGAGATTGCTTCGACGGTAAAGCTGTCTCGCAAAGACGTATGATTGTGCGGTGTTTAAACAATTTGTCCATAGCTATTTTTCGGGTATCTGGCTTATATAACACTCTTGAGACTGAATCGTACCGCTTCAAAATTCCCCACATTGAATGCATCTGGCAAATATTTCCTTAGACTTCTCCCAGTTTCAACGCGTCAATAAAGAGTTTGGTGAAATCTGCTGCCCTGTCCAGGTCAATTTGTTCGGCCTCGGCTGCGATTTTTTCTCCGAGAGCAAAACCGCTATCAGAGAGGAAGAGGGCCGCACCAAAACCGGCCCCGTTGGCAACAGACTCAATCACTTCCTTGCTCACCCTGGGGATCATTCCGATCCCTATCGCAGAATCAATCTCAATCTTCCCGCCAAAGGAACCTGTCAGGTAGATCTTCTGGAGGTCTTCAGGCGCCAGATCAAGTTTCTTCATTAAAATCTCAGTGGTTGCCCAGATGGCACCTTTTGCTTTTTGCAACTCCCGAATATCTTTTTGAGTGAGAAATATATTGGCCCCTTGATCGATATGGATGGCACGGATGTTATTTTTCTGGGCTCCCCACTTCTCGAAATAAGGTGATTTTAAATTTATCCTGCCACTTTCATCGATTAGCCCAATTTTGCAAAACTCATGGATTGCACTGATCAGCCCTGAACCTGTCAGGCCAACCGGAGGGGCATCTGCAATGGTCTTGATCTGGATTTCTTCATCAAGTATATTCACATCGACAATCGCGCCATCCACTGCACGGCATCCGCAAGAGATGTTGACGCCTTCGAAGGCTGGACCAGCTGCTGTTGATCCGGTCAGAATTCGTTTCCCGTCGGTGACCATGACCTCTCCGTTGGTGCCAAGATCAATGGCAGCCATCGGGCCTGGCGGGTTGTCGAATCCAAAATAGGCCAGGCAGGCTAATGCGTCTGAGCCAACAAATCCGCCGACCAATGGTGGCAAGTTGACTTGCGCGTGTCCCGAAAAAAAATCGCCTAAAAGTTTGTTGGCATCCTTTATAGCCAAATTGCTCACTGGCTGAAAAGGCGAAACAGCCAGTTTTTTTACCGGCAGTTGTGCCAATAGATGATGCATGGCTGGATTTCCAACAATGGTTAAAACTTCCACCCTCTTCAATATGTTTTTGGATAGTTTTAATGCGTCAATGGCATGATTGATCGAGGCCAGGGCCAGCTTATGTAATCTCTCTGCAATGACTGGATCTTTTGTGGCTGAATCCAGTCTGGAAATGATATCTGCTCCAAAGACAGCTTGCTGGTTTAACGTGGCGGCTCCAGCGCAAACCTCTCCGTTATCCATCATCGTGATATAAGCAGCGACCGTTGTAGTGCCTAAATCAATTGCCAACCCCAGGGGAATATTTTTTTCTCTTTTATATCTGGAGCTACCCCGAAAGGCCTTGTTTGAATAAACGGCCACCGGCGTTAACATCACAGAGGTATCATCCTGGATTCTTGCACGACAGGCAAGCCTTGTGCCTACTGTGATTTCCCCCGGTAAGAGATGCTCCAGTTCAACTCCGTCAGGCTCTGTCAGCCCTCCTTCGTTGATCACTTTACATAAGCCGCAGGTGCCTCTCCCTGCGCAGGGTTGTTCCAATGGCAAATCCGTTGTTGCAATGATATCGCCTAACAACTGACCTTTTTCGGCCTGAAGCTTTTTTTCTTCTTCGCCGTATATCAGGGTAATATTTCGTTTTGTCATCTTGGTTTTCAATGTTTTGGGAAGTTTAATGGGATGAGGTATATTGGTGTTGATATACGCAGGTTTCGTTCATTTGACAGTAATCGCAGGTTTTTCCACCTGCTTTGATATCCGCCCCTATTCCGATTACCATGGAGAGCGTTTTTCTGGGAAGCATCAGGTAACTGGTGGTGAGACTGACGCCAATTTCATCGGTATCCAGCAATTTGAATATTTGTGGTTGTCCTTCTTCCACAGACCAACGGATCATCCCCGGGCTTAGCGGGATTGTTGATCCCAAATTCTCTTCATGGGCTTTTTCTTCAAAATAATTACAGGCTGCATTTGCAAGTGCTTCAACAGCTGCGGAACCAACCCCCTCCAATGCCAATCCCATTACCGGGTCAGATTTGATTGTTTTTAGCGAATAATCTTCTAATCTTGATCCAATTGTGCAAAGAATGAGAATAACTTTTGCTGCCGGTCCCAGATGTTCTGCAATTAATTTTCCCTTCAATACGCCTTGATCTTCAAGCTGCAATCGTTCATGTTTTAGGGAGAGTACATCTATCTCACGGAATAAAACCTTGGAATCCAGGTATGGGTATCCCTGTTCTAAAGCCTTTTGAGCAATTTTGACCAGTTGTGGTTTTCGTTTTCGAATGGTCTTCGGGTCGGCCCCCTGGGCTTTTAAAACCTGATCAACATCAATGATTGGGGAAATTCCTTCAAGAATAGGCATAGTGTTTTTTTATAAACCAGAAGTTTTTATTAGACCTGTTCAAAGAGCAGGTCTAATAATTTCAGAATATGAGGTATTTAGTAGATTCTTCGAAGTTGCTCAAAATAGAGTTTTCCTTCAAAAAAATATACAGCTCCTGAGCGGAGCAGGGCGCAGTCGCCTGTACCCGAATGGGTGAAGGACGATATTATGAGAGTCGCTCTTCACTCTTCGAGTACAGGCGACTACGATTGTGCTTCGCTTCATCTCCGCTCAGAGACTGTATATTTACCACCAGCATATTGAGCAATCTACAATTCTACGATATTCTATTCTAATGCAGGAAGTGTATTCATTCCAGCTTCTTTTGCCAGACTTTCCATCATATTAACTAATGCTTTCTCTTTGGCCGGATCCATTTGCGGACGCTGATATTCGTCCAGCAATTTATTCGTACGGATTTTGGCGCGTGCAAAGGTGTCCATGCGGCCAGAGGCTTGCCAGCCGCGGATGGAATCGCGGTCGATGACGTCAGAGGGAAGATACTGTTCTTTAGAAAATAACTCGCGAGTGATGCGTTGTTTGAGAAAGTCGCCTTTGAAGTTGATTCCCTCAAACATAACGGTAGCAAGTGTCTCGGTCCGAGCCTGGACGCCTTCCAGCATCCGTTTGGCCATCCCAATCGCTTCGGCATCAATGGTCAGCTTTTCGGGGCTGTGGCAGGCCAAAAAGTCCAGCATGCCCGCGCCGGAGATCATATTTATGCCAGCCAGTGCGCCAACCAGTGCTGACATCCCGCTTTCCATTCCAGCCTGCGCATCCACGATTTTAGACTCGGTTGCGCCGAGATAACAATGGGTTGGGATATTGAGCGATTTGCCAACCTGGGCGTAGGAGGCATCGATCATGGCGGTCTCGATCGCGCCCATGGGGGTGCTGCCTTTGCGCATATCAAAGATGGCTGGAGCACCGCCCCAAACGATTGGAGAGCCAGCCTTGGCAAGCTGATGAATGGTGATGCCGCTGATGCATTCGGCGGCATGTTGCACAACCGAACCAAGCAAGGTAACGGGAGCCGCAGCGCCTGCCAGGGGCATGGAGACCATTTCAGCCGGGACGCCTGCTCGGGCCAATTCGATCAGATTGCCCGCCCCAAATTTGCTCCAGATGAGCGGTGGCGAGGGGCAGACATCGAACACAGCTTGTGGTTTTTCGGCCAGGGCTTCACGGCCACCAGCGAAAATCGCCAACATATCGATCATTGTTTGCAATGTGTCGTTTGAGAACGCACCGGTTACGATCGGTTTATTCGAGTGCAGCAAGACCAGATAGAGTCGGTAGAAATCACCGATTTCCTTGGGCACCTCATTGCAGACCACCGCTGTGGATTGTGCATCGTATTGTGGCAGCATTTCAGCAACTTTGATGATGCGCACCAGATCTGGGGTATAGGCTGGTTTATGTTCCAGTGTTTCGGGATCAAGGATGCTGACACCGGATGAGCCCGGATCGAAGTGGACATGATCGCCACCATATGTGATCTTGGGATTCCCCTCGCGGTCATAAAGGATGAATTGGCTGGGTACCGTTTCGAGCGCTTTTTTCGCCACTGATTCGGGGATTCTGACCACCTCATTGGCTTCATCCACTTCGCAACCGGCGGAGCCAAGCAGTTCCCGCGCTTCGGCGTATTGCACCTTAATACCGGGCTTCATCATCAGCTGGAAGGCCTCATCCAGGATGCGGTCAATCAAATCCTCTGTCAGGAGTTCGATTTTGGGTTGCATGGATCACTGCTCCAGTGAAGAAATGACCTTTGCCATCTCGTTTGAAATTTTCGGGTCAAGCGCTTCAGGCTGATGCGTGGACAAAATCTCGCGTGCCTTCTCAAGCGCCCAATCATCGGCGTTGTCCTGCTTCTCTTCCCAGACATTATATGGACGGCGATCCATATATTTTGGAAGGAATAGATCATACATATGCTTGCGGGTATGTTTTTGGGTCAGGAAGTTGCCGCCGGGACCAACCTTTGCAATGGCCTCCAGTGCCAGGGTTTCATCGTCCACGATGATGCCTTGGAGTGTCTTATGCATGATGGAATAAATCTCACAATCCATTTGCATTTGGGCATAGGACCAGATCCGGCTTCCGTGCAGAAAACCTGCGCCCAGGAGCATATCGGACATGGCAATGGTCGCCATGAAGGTGGACATACTGTTTTCAAGACCTGCCTGCCAATTCGGTTCCTTCGCCCCAGTCGCAAAGGATCCCATTGAGAGGGGGATATTATAAAAGTCTGCCAGTACATTCGTTGCTGCGCCAAAAAGGAAGTCTTCTGGCCCACCGCCTGTGTAAACACCCGTGCGCGGATCGGAGGCCGTTTGTGCAGCCGCATAAAAAATGGGTGCACCCGGAAAAGCCAGTTGCAGCAAAGCCGAGACAGCCAAAACTTCCGCGTTGCCGACAGCCAGTGTTCCCGCCATGGTGGCGGGACCGGTGGTCAGACAGGAGGACATGGTCATAAAGCCGGTCGGGACACCGTATTCGGCTGCGACGAGGGCAGCATCCAAACTGCCGCCATCATGCCCAAGTGGAGGGGCGGTGCATTGCATCAGCGATAAGACCGGATTCTTGCGCAGTTCTTCCTTGCCACCAGCCACGGCAATCTCTCTAGCATCTTTGGCAATTTCTTCTGCTGTGCCAGAGAGTGCTTTGCTGATATACACAGGGGTCTCTTCCCAGCGATCTGTCTGGGGTTGTCTGATTTTGAATTCAACGGCCTTTTGCATTTTGATCTCCTTAAAAGTGAAAGCGTGCTGCGAAGGTGCAGCACGCTTGGGTGAATAAGATTTTTTACTCGGTAAGTGTGGGGCAGAGAATTAGGTGGCCCACAAATGGGGTAGCTGATGTCCATCAGGATCATTCTTCTTCAGCATCGAATTCCCAGAGCTTATGGGCATAGATTTCCAGCCATTCTTCATCCAGTGAAGGTTCTTTGTCTTTCGGGATACTGTACAGAGAGACCGGTACGCCGCTGATTTCCGTACTTTCGGAGGCTGCATCCAGCGCAGCTGCCAGGCTGACGCTTTTCAGGTGCAAGGAAGTTTCAAGTGGCTGATCCGCTCCAGGTTGGTAATGGCGCTCGATCAGGAAATGCCCGGTATAGGATTCCTGTTCTTCGCGTTTGAGCTTGCCCCAATCGAAGTTTTCAAAAAACTCCTGAACCGCAATTTCAAAGGTCAGCCAGGTAATACTGAACTCCGCATCGGCCTTTCCTTCAACATTGGACAGAAGTTCATCCGCAGTGCCCTGGGAGATCGGCCAACCCTCTTCCCAGGCAACCCGGTAGACATCCGGGCGAGACCAGGCATGGATAGCAACACTGTCAAATAAGTCTTTGAGTGCCCCTTTGATAGCGTCCATCGGGACATCGTAGCCATCTTCTTCTAAATGGGCATACAGAGTTTCTTCGATCTCGTAATAAAATTGCGCGCTTCTTGAATGGCTCATGATTTTCTCCTTTAGGGAATAGAAAAAGGCGAAGAGCGCACTTGCTCTCCGCCTGTATTATTTGGATATTTTCTTTTCTAGCTTATTTTCTCTCTTGTGCTTCAGCTCTAAGAATGTCGCCCGTTTTGGCTAATGCAGTCATCACGAGCAGAATGATCCCCCAAATGGCAAAGAGGGAGTAGATCAAAAGTAAGGTTGCCCCAACGACCACGATCCGCCCGATTTTTCTCCCTACAGATTTCCAAAGCAAGACCCAGTTGGTCTTCTTTTTTTTCATAAGCAACTCGTGATCTGCATTCATCAAATATCTCCTTATAAAATATCAGGCAACCACCCAGATAGGAAAGCCTCGTCCGGATCTTCAAAACCTTCGGGGATGGGAACCGGGCAAAGAGAACCACCTCCTGCAACTATCGCTCTGGCTACTTGCTCTACCCAATCTTCGCCAGCCTCATCAGGATCAGGCACCAGGATATATTCATATTGAGGGTGTTCTTCAAACCACTTGGCAACGTGGAAAGAGGGATTGGACCCGTTAGTGTAGACCACTACCACACGTGGATAGAGGCTCTTGGTGATCTGTGCTCCAGCCAACATATCGAAAAGCCCTTCCACCACAAGGATGGTCGTGGTCTGGGGCTTGATTCGCCAAGCACCGAGTGGAACCAGGCGATCTCCCCAGCTGCGGTGCTTGCCTTTGATTTTGAAGGGGCGAGCTTTTGCGGGCAATACATCATCAGGCAGATAACGTACATTCAGTACAGTTGGACTAACAGGGGGATCAGCATAAACAACGCTGCCTGCCCAATACCAGCTCCTGTATTTTTCATGCACCAAAGCGGAGGTGATTGCCGCTTGCTCTACTGGAGAGGAGACCTGATGGACCTTACGCCCATAACCAAGTCCATAAAGCAAGGCGGTGTAGGGGCTGATCCCCCGCGATCGTAGATACTGCATCGCTGGAGAAGATGCCACGTTATGGCGGCTATCTGAGATGGCTTCGTCGAGTTGATCTACTTCTGAGAGAGCCTGTCTTTTTCTGTATATCTTCTTGACTGCAGGATGGTAATCTGCTCCGCGTGGCTTGAACTCTGCGCCCAGAGCCTGATACAGGCTGCGGATCGAACCGCCTTTCTTGCCACAGCGAAAGCAGTTCCAATTCCCTTCGTCTATATTTACGCCAAAGTTGGGCAAGCCGGTTGTGCCGGCTTGCCGCTCGTCACCGTGGAAAGGACACCAATAGGTAGCCCAGCCCTTGTGGTTGATCTTGCCAATATGTGAACCGAGTAATTCCTCTGCCATTTGCAGAATATCTTCATTCATCGGATTATTATCTCCTTTGCACATTTTAGTGATTTTTGCCTGGGGGTACTCCTTCTACTGAACGAGGATCTACCCTAAGCATTTGAGTAATTCTGAGCAATTAGTGACCAATGCGCCCAGCAAACTGGCTGGTTCTGAGGCAGCTAAAGCCAGCAGGATGAGCATGTAACCCATATCTTTCATGACTAGTCTCCTTATCAAGATATTGTTTTTGGAAATTGACAGATTCCACCTATAAGGGTCCATGATCACACATCCTTGCAGCCCAAGGGAACCTTTTCAAATTCCCTTGGGCTATGGGCTGTGTTTTTAGGGTGGAGTGAAACTAGCTGCTCAATAATTCCCGTTCTTTGGCAACAACCCTCGCAAAATGCTTGTCTTTTTAGAAAGGCTATAGTAGAATGAAAGACAGAACGAATGTTCTTGTTGGAGCATTTTCGTTACTAGAGAGTTGCGATTGCCGTCGCGGCTCTCTTTCTTTTTTGCGGGGGAGTGCAGGGTGTTCATTTTTATCTCCTTTTTTGAATAGTTTTTTCGACAATTTTCTCTACTATGGGATCATCGCTGTGATTTGCGTGTTGAAGGCTTCAATGAAGTTGGGGGCAAAGAGAATGAATACAGCCAAAACTCCTAAGGCAACCAGGGCGGTGCCGATTAGCCATTCAGCCATTCCTTGCCCTTTTTCCGATGCTTGGGGTTGCGGTGATGTATCTGATGTCTGCGCAGCCACCGTTCCGTCCAGGTTTCTGATCGCGCTGGTATCCACTGTCCAGATATCGTCACCCCGGACATCATCAACTTCGGTCTCAAACTCTTCTTTGTTTTCTACAATTGTCTTTCTCATGGGGATTCTCCTTGTGCCATCAGCACAATAAATAATGCCCTGCTCAAGTCTTCCAGCGGAAGGGGACCAAGAAGCAGGGCAAGTGAATTTCCGCGTATGCGGAAGCACGAAAAGCTGGCATGATAATTTCATGCCAGGCATAATAAAAAGCCCCCTGCCAAGAAAATTTTAGAAGGGGACTAAAACTTTTGATGGGAATTGAACCCACAATTTTCACACTCACGGATTGAGCATCAAAAGCTTGTGTTAGAGAAAATAGTTAAACGCAAAAAGGGCGTTGGCTGAATGTACCAGCACAACGCCCTTTAATTTGTAGGCTGTGGTTGAAGCGGGGGGATAAAGCTATAGAAGTTTTAAGTTCCCTTTTTTACCAGATATATTTCTACACCAATATATTCTTGAGTTGAAAAGCAAGTCTTTTGACGTGAAAGTGTAACAATAAAATCTTGCAGGAATTTAGCGAAGAGGGGTATTTAGGGATGCTTAGATGGTTGTACTTGTAGTTGATGAAGAGGTAGATTTTAAACAAAACTCCCCAGCGTTAGCCGGGCGGGAAAAGGATGTTGATAGATTATATGGACTTGCTTATTAGATTGCCCTAATTATAGACTAGACAGGGGGAGCGTCAAGAGATTTTAGCCCGATAGAAATCCCCACAAAAATATCTGCCTAATCCCCCAATTCCGACATGTCGGGAAATATAAGCCCTAAGAGGGCTAAATACTCAATTCTATTCAGGCTCTCTCCAGCGCCAATTATTAGCCTCCCATATTCCCAAAGTATTACTTGAAAAAACTGGATTGACGAACTCAGCTAATGCCTTTTCTGCAGCATCAAACTTAGCGAAGCTCAAATCAAGCTCTTTTGCAAGGCGAGTATATTCACGGCGTATGGTCTTTGATAATGCCGGCATTTCCTGGGGCAATGGGTGTGTCTTTCGTACTTCAAATGTAGATCGAATCGCTTCTGAAAGCATTGTGCCCTCAATATCAGCCAGTCCGGCTAAGAGCAAGATGTCTACAAAATCCTTCACCCTTGTACTTCCTCCTGATTCGTATTGACGCGTTAGTGCATGTAACTTCTCTGCAATCTGTTGTGTAATTGGATAGCAGGGCACTTCTATTGAGGCAATATCAGCAAAATCGAGAAGGGCAGCAAAGTGTAAATAATCAAAATTATCTACAAGCAAATCTCCCACCCCCACATCTACATGAAAGGCTTCAAACACACGACCATCCAATAAGCATCGTACATGGTAACGATGTCCACCGAATGCATCTTGCGGAGCTTTGTCCTCTTGACCTACCTCGAAAGCAAACCAATCCCCCATATTCAAAGAAGCTGCCTCTACCAAAGAAGCGTAGATGTCACCAGACAATTCATTGTTGAGCAAATCAACATCCTTGGTAGTACGTGATTGAGTACCCAAACGTAATTGCATAGCCAGACCGCCTTTGAGTATCCAAGTGTCTGGATGAACGCTTTGCAAGCGAGCAATAAAACGTTCAAAAGAAATCTGTTTTCTCAAACGAACTAAGGGGATATTTTCTGTATGGGCAAGACCTTGGAGACGGCTTTCAAGTGCTTGTCTGAAAGCACGACCTGAAGTGTATCTCATGATGATTTATCCTCGATGATTTGTGAAATATATTTTTCTACCTGCCCTTTGCGGCGTTCAGCCTGTTTACGTAGCTTCTTTTCTGTTGTCAGACCACGTTGAAGAGCCTCTTGTATTGCTTGTTGAATATGCTGATAAGAAGCCCCACTGAGAATTACATCAGCAATAGTTCTTTCCACTGTTGTTATCCGAAAACCTTCCCTTTGAGTGATCTCATCTTCTTGAAGTTTATGAGTGTGGAGTTGTATCCCTTCTCTGCGGCGAGAGCCTGTTCTTGGCATAATAATATGCGTTTGGGTAGGGAGAATGTCAGAGAGATCATATACCGCAAGGGCGCTATCATGTGAGATAACTGAATGTGGACCCGTTCTCAGACTAGCTATGTGCAGGTCTTCAAAGCGCGTTTCAGGGAAATGGGTTAGGCGATTGACCCCATAGTGAATTCCTTTGAATTGACCGCGCGCTCTAAGCTTGGAAAGCCTTTCACGAGAATATCCAGCTTCCTGTGCCTGTTTCGTCGTAAAATAACCAGCTTGGCTTTCAGCTATTTGGTAAAGATGATCAAAATCAGGTTTTCTTTTCATTGTGTGCATACCGTATGCTATTTGCATACATTATGCACACATTATAACGCAATATCTAAAGTAAGAAGGAGGGGACTATAAGATATACACCAAAATATCTGGAACAATCTTATTCCCAACATTCAGCACTACCTGATGGTTTTTATGCAGACATTCTCTTTTCTTCATCAGATTGCCATAAATTGGACTTCAAAAGAACCAAGTTCACGGTATGTATATTGTTGCCGTTTCTAGTACGAGGTAAGGGGGAAAAGAAAGAGATCGCCACCAAAACATCTAAAAATGTACAGAGTACCTGAAAAAGTCACTTCCTTTATATAGCCTACGCATGGATAACTTCCCAAAACGGCTACTAGATGGGCTTTTAAATATGCCTAACCTACTACTCCCCCTGGATTTTTGATTTTTGTCATTTGTATTTTCTCCCTGCCTAGTACCCAAGCCCAAACTCCCCCGCTCCAATCCAAAGTAAAAAGATCTCACCCACATCCCGACATATCGGTACAGCCCCTATCTCTCTCCCCCGACAAGTCGGTTCAATATTCCGATATGTCGGTGCATAGATAGGGGTACCCCACTCCCCTTTACAGTATTCTCCCCGCCATGGCAGAAGACTATCAATCAAAACGGGAGCGTTGGAAAAGGCTCAGAGAAAACTTCCCCACCTCATTGCAGAATATCGCCTTGAGCTCAGTCGATGCAATTGCATCCTTGCAGGAAGCTGCTCTTTTATTGCTGGCTGAGATCATAGACCAGATAGAGAGCTTACCCAAAGCAGTTCTTCTGCTCGACATTTTCCCAGACATAGACAAAGAGAGCTTGCTCCGTCTTGTCAATGCAAAAAGCGAGGTTTCTTGGAAGGCAATTAAATCTCCAGTAGTGGAAAAAAGACCTTCAATTCAAAGGCCTACTCAAGCATCTATCGAAGACACCCTCACTCTTGCCGACTACCTCCAAAGCTTCTATGCCAAGATGCCACGCACTGCTGCGGAATCATTAGCATCTTCCAGCGCAATGAAAGAAGCACTCAATGTCGTTATGGCTGTACGTATCGCACGCGAAAGCACAGCATCAGATTTCGTCACCCTCTGTCTTTATGGTCTTTTCAAAGAAGCAGAAAAACTTCTAGCAGAAGATATCAAAGCCAATCCTTCTTTTCTAAATGCTGCCAGACAAAGCGATCTATGGGATGAATAAAGCCCAAAATTATTTCATCATTTTCAGGAGATAAAAAATCATGCTCAAACGCTTACTAAATAGTGGCATCAACATCGCCGTTTTAGGAATATCTGTAGTGCTCTTTCTTGTTGCCCTCTTTGGCTTGCTATCCATAGGGAATGCACAAAAGCCAGAGACCATTGATATTCTTGCCGCCGCGCAAGCTCTCAATATTGGTGACACGATCGATCAGGGAGACCTGATTATCAAAACAGTCTTTCAAGATGAGAATACCAGTCTCTATATTCCAGCAGATGAAAGTGATTCTCTCCCAGGAAGTCTGGCTGTCTTGCCTATCCACGCCGGACAACCGATTATGCGAGACTCCATTATCTCTCCTGCCGCTGAAGGAACACGATTATCGGCTGCCTTGGCATCTTATCCATCTGGCAATAGCCTTTTCCCATTCCCACTAGATGCGGCAAATGTGATTTCGCCCGATATTACAGCCTTCCTGCCCGGCGACAAAATAGAGATCACGGTCGTGATTGGCAGACGACCGCAGGAAATAGAAACAGCAACCCCAGAACCAGACTTTACTTTACCGGATTCTCTTTTTGAAGCTCCCGAAGTAATTGCAACGATCATACCGCCTTCCGAGGAAGAAGTTGCTGTAGAAAAAGCACAACAGGAATTGGAAGAGCGTGCTTTTCCGCCATTAGCAAAAGACTTATTCCCGCAAGGCGCGCTTGTAATTTCTATTCAGGGATTACCGCCAGAAGTAGTCGATGCAGGAAATTTAGAATCAGCAACCGGCACAGGCACGAATACCAGCTATAACAGTTTTTCTCAACCCGAACGCCTGATGCTCCTGATCCCGGATGAAAGCCGGGAAGAACTTGCTCTTTCCTTGCAACAAGGCAATTTGCTAATCATCTCGCTTATTAAAGAAGGACAGGATGGTCCTTCAACCGGATTTACCTATTGGGATTTTGAAGATTTATTCAAACTGGAACATAACCAGGCAGGGGAATAAAGCGATGAGGATTTTATTAGTCGGCGCGGGAAGCGTTACCTCCCATATCAATGTACAACTGGGTGAGCAAGGGCATAGCGTGGAAGCACAAATGGCAACCTTCCAACCCGCCCATATAGATCTCTTTGATTTCAAGGTCATCATCCTGGTTTCCCCAGAATCATCTGTACAAACAGAATCGCTGATCAAAGCAGCGGAACGCGGCAAATTAATCTTTATCGTTGCCGGTGCAGATGATGGTTTGGCGGCATGGGCAGCCAGTACGCATGTGCCTACCTTTGCCTATCCGCCCAGCCCAGCTGATATGCAAAAATTACTGGATGCACTTCGCCGTGCTGATGCTGGTGGTATGTCAGGGGATGATGCCTATAGGCGGGTAGTACTCGGTGGCGATGCGGCTGCACAAATTCAAGCGGGGATGTCTGCTAGAAAAATTGCCATTACTTCCCCTAAAGGCGGGGCGGGCAAGACAACGATTGCCGTCAACCTGGCGGTTGCGCTGGCACTGAGCGGCATCACTACCTATCTGGTGGATGCAGATGGAAACGCTGGCTCCATGCAATACCATTTGCGTCTCAATCAGGTCAAGACCACCCTGATCGGTCTGATACGCCGTGTCGCCCAACAGAATCAAAATCAAGCCGATGTGATGGGCGCGGTTGCGGCTGGGGG
>Ga0209361_1000482_pt1 | contig 36266 bp, 34 predicted proteins | sample SaaInlV_200m_DNA_3_FD_184657 | JGI IMG/M metagenome (GOLD analysis project Ga0209361, IMG submission 184657) | Marine microbial communities from expanding oxygen minimum zones in the Saanich Inlet - SI037_S4LV_200m_DNA (SPAdes) (version 2) | ecosystem: Environmental > Aquatic > Marine >... | reverse complement strand
AAAGACCGCAGAGATTTGAGCATCTTTCAAATCGGCTTACGCTTTATTGAAAGGAGAATAACCAATGAGCTCTTTGCTCCTGTTTCGCTTTGTTCCTATCGCTGACGATAAACTGTCAGGTGACTAGCCCTTTTTTAGAAAGTGTTATAATCTATTTATGCAAAAAATAGAGCAAGTATACAAAATAATTGGCTCATTTATGAGTGGGGCTATGTTTTTAAGTTTTTTTTCTCTTTTTCAGAAAAATATGCTTGGGCTGCCTTATAGCTTGAGGGCAAGTGGCTTTGTTGTCCCTGTTCTTTTTGGAGGCATTAGCGGGCTGGCTATTTATTTAGGTAATGCCCGTTTGCATGCAAGCCGAGAACGGATGCGAGATTTTATTAATAATGTCGATCTTATTGTTCAAATTGTTGATCCTAAAGGGCGTTTTCTTTTTGTGAACAAAGCTTGGCAAAAAACGCTCGGCTACTCAAAAAAAGAGGCACTGCGCCTTAATCTTTTTGATCTTGTGCACCCAGATCACCTTGAAGGTTGCAAAACTCTCTTCGATGCTCTTTTTAAGAAAGAGAAAAAAAGTGCAGATACAGAAACTCTTTTATTGAGTAAAAGCGGCGAGCCGATTTACCTAAAAGGGAGTACAAACCTTCAAATTCAGGGAGGAAAAGGCATTTCTACTCGCAGCATTTTTCGCAATATGGCAAAAGAAAAAGATGCCGAGTATCTTAGAAAATTGACCAAAAATATCTTTGAAAACACAACAGAGGGCGTAATTGCAACAGACAAAAAAGGAAAAGTACAATTTTTTAATATCGCATTTACTGAAATAACCGGTTATAAAGAAGATGTTATTGGCAAAAATATTAACGAGGTTTTCCCCTCTTTGACATCAAATAGAGAACTTGCCACACAAATGCCAATAGAGTTAGCGCAAAAAGGCTCTTGGCAAGGAGAACTCTGGAGCCGCAATAAAGCGGGTGAGGCTTATTTTTTGCGGATTAACATCAATGCAATTTATGATAGCTATGGGAAATTAAGTCATCATGCCGGAATTATCGCAGATATTACAAAAGAAAAGGAAAAAGAAAAAACGCTCTACCAACTTGCTATGCACGATAATTTGACAAAACTACCTAATAAAGAAATGTTCTATGAGCATGTCGAACTTACGATAAAAGAGGCAAAAGAAAAAAGACAAACTTTTGCCCTTCTTTTTCTTGATCTTGATAATTTCAAAGAAATTAATGATCAATACGGTCATCTTGCTGGGGATAAGTTTTTACGAGCACTCTCTCAACGTTTAAGAAATACTACGCGCGAAAATGATGTCATTGCCCGTTTTGGCGGCGATGAATTTGTCGCTTTGCTAAGAGATATAAAAACACCTGAAAACGCTAAAAAAATAGCTAAAAATATTGCATCTTCAGTTTCTACGCCTTTCAACATCGAAGGAAAACCAGCCCATGCATCTGCCAGCATCGGGATTAGCTTATATCCACATAATGGCAGTATAAATAGCCTTCTAAAAGCAGCTGATGAAGCCATGTATAATGCCAAAGAAGCGGGGAAGAATCGTATTCGGATCAGCCTCCGAACAGAGACGCAACCAATACCAGCGGATGAGTTGCCGCAATCCCTACGCCATCCTTAATTTGCTCCCGGCAAGATGTCCCTGGTGCGGCGATAGACTTGGTTCCGTTTAATGCCACCTTTTGACGAATTGCTGGAAACAAAATCAACTCCCCCACTTGCATCGAAAGTTCATAATGCTCTTCTTCGTAGCCGAAGGAGCCTGCCATCCCGCAACACCCAGAGGGGATAATTTCTACTTCGTAGCCCACCGCACGGAGCATCTCGGCGGTGGCTTCTTGCCCGACAGGGAGGCCATCATCTACGGGAGGGCGTGCTTTTTGGTAGCAGTGTCCATGTAGGGAGATTTTCGAGAGTTTTGCCACGGATTTCACGGATTGCGCGGATTTTGTTTCTGCTTGCAGAGATATATTCTCAGCAAGTTGGTTATGATTATTTTCTTGTCTTATCAATCTGGCTATGCGCATGATGTAATTTTCGCCATCACTCGCTTCACGCAATAAAAACTCGTCTACAAAATAAGTGCGCTGGTTTAAGGCTTGCATCTCTCCGTCGTTGGGAAAAAAGTCGAGGTATTCATCTTTGAGCGTGTATATCTCCGAAGGCTCTACGCCTAAGACGGGACATTTTCCTTCAGAATCAATTTTCTTGATCTCATCTCGTACTTTCTGAGCGTGTTTTTTCGCCTGCTCAAGAAAACCTTTGGATATCAACGTCCTGCCTGCACCAAGAATAGGCAAGGCAATGACGTGCAACCCTGCCGCGCGAAGAAGCTTTAGTGTCGCTTGCTCTATCTCTGGCTCAAAATAGCGGGTAAAGGGGTCAGGTAAATATATGACAGTAGACGGTGGATGGTGGACGGTGGATGGTGATGCACCTTCCACTTTCTGCTTTCCGCTTTCTATTTTTTGAAACTTTGGAAGAGTACGTTCTTGAGAAATACTCAAAAAAAATTTCGCCCAATCCCCGATCACCCGATTACCTAATACCTGATTTGCTACTCCACCAAAAGGCGCACCAAGTTTCGCTAAGATGCCAATATAGCCAAAGAGATAATCTCGCAATTTATGAGGGTGCGATTTGTAATAATGATTCGTAAATTCATATTTCAACTTCGCCATATCCACACCAGAGGGACATTCAGATTTGCATCCCTTACAGGCGAGGCAGAGGTCGAGGGAGTTAGCAACAGCTTCTTCAAGTAAAAATGAACCGCGAAGTCGCGAAGAGTGCGAAGAAAAACTTTTTAAATTTTTAAAACTTGACGTACTTCGCTCCTTCACGTTTAAATTCTCCCCAGAGATGAAAGCCCGCAATAAATTTGCTCGCCCGCGCGTGGCGTGGCTTTCTTCGCGTGTAGCTTGGAAGCTGGGACACATTGTGCCGTCAAATTTTCGGCAAACGCCTGCACCGTTACAATTTTCGATAGCATTTACCAATCCGCCCTGCGACGAGAAGTCTAAAACGGGGTCTGCGAAGGGTTTAACGGAATAATCTGCGCCATAACGCAAATTCTTATCCATTGCTAAGGGAGAAACAATTTTGCCGGGATTGAGCAAATTATTTGGATCAGCAGCCAACTTCAAGACACGGAAAGCATCGCTAATTTCTTCCCCGTAAATTTTCTCTAGGAATTCTGAGCGAGAGAGACCGTCGCCGTGTTCGCCGGTCATCGCGCCGCCAAGGCTGAGGACGAGACTTAACGCAGCTTCAGCAATTTCGCGTAATTCTTCTCGTCCACGCACGGATTGTAGATTTAGGACAGGGCGCATGTGGAGGCATCCCGCCGAGGCGTGGGCGTAGAAAACGCCTTCGGTTTTATGTCGCTTAAAAATTGATTCCATGCCGCGGACATAATCGCCTAATTTCTCAACTGGGACAGCACAATCTTCGATGAAGGTTACGCCGCGCGTTGAGCTTGTGGATGTAGACAAGATGCCCAGCCCGACTTTGCGGACTTTCCAGATATTTGATTGTGTTTTTTTATCGCCAACGATTAAGTTATTGCCTAATGCTTTTGCCTGCTTTTCCAGAGATTCGAGATTATCACCAGCAAACTCAACAACAAGTATTTCGGCAGAAAAATCGCCGATAGACTTAATCAAGGGTGCGTAAGCGGGGACTTCGCGCGCTAAATCAATCAGGGTTTTCGGAAACAACTCTACAGCAGATGGGTTTTTCTCTAAAATCTCGGGGACAGCTTCAACGGCTTCAACGATGCTCCTAAATGGAATGACGACCAAAACCTTCTCTTTGAGTACGGGAACGAGATTGACGGTCATTTTGCGAATGACAGCGAGTGTCCCTTCAGACCCAGCCATGAGAGGGGCAAAGTTTAAGGTTGAAGGTTTAAGGTTGGGATAGTTTTCAGCTTCCCATTGCGGCGGACGGCTTGGCGACCAGGAGAGGAGATAATTCAATCTGTAACCCGATGTGTTTCTCCAAGTTTTCACCCATCTTTGACGAATTTCTTGATTATATTGCTTGCGGATGTGGAGAGCGGCAGAATAAATGGTCGCTTCGAGGTTGACGGGAGGAATGGAGGAAGAAAATTCAAAAGAAGAGGTTTCTTGGGCATCTTCTGCAAGCTGCTCGGCTCTCTCAAACGTTTTTTCATCAAAAGTTGCGAGGGCACCATCTGCCAAAATCACATCGGTGCTGAGGAGGTGGTCGGCGGCCATGCCATAGCGAATAGAGTGTGCGCCGGTGGCGTTATTGCCAATCACGCCGCCCATCGTGGCGCGGTCGGCAGAGGCAGGGTCGGGACCGAATCCCAAGCCCATTTTGCCAACGACCAAGTTCAAATCCGAGAGCGTCACGCCTGGTTCTACAATCGCGGTGCGGGATTCGGGATCCACATCCAGTATTCTGTCGAGATAACGTGACAAATCCAAAATCAGGGCATCCCCCACCGCCTGCCCCGCTAACGATGACCCAGAGCCGCGCGGCAAAATCGGAATCCCGTATTTGGCTGAAATCTCCACTGCCGCGTGCAAATCTTCTTGGTGGCGCGGGATGAAAACCGCCTTAGGGGTGATTTGATAAATGGAGGCGTCGGTGCTGTAGAGGGTGCGGGTGACAGGGTCGGCGCGAAAATCGCCAAGAGTGGCACGCTGGAGTTCGTGGATGAAATCAGGATTTAACATGCGCCAATTATGGTTTAGAATAAAGGACTTAGCAAGTCTAAAATCTGAAAAAGGAGCAATAATGACCAACACAGCAGATGCGATTATCATCGGTGGCGGTATTCACGGAGCGAGCTTGGCCTTTCATCTCGGCGAACGTGGCATGAAAACCATCGTCCTGGAAAAAAACTCTCTCGCATCGGGCGCAACAGGTCGCTCTAGTGGCTTGATCAGAATCAACTATGACCATGAAGCAGAATCACAGCTGGCCTGGAAATCTTTTAGCTATTTTTCAAACTGGGAAGAACGAGTTGGAGGCAAATGCGACTTCACTCGCACAGGCTTCATCAAAATCACTCATCCAGATTATGATAATGCCCTGCGAAAAAATATTACCATGCACCAAAATCTCGGTGTTCCCACGTTACTAATTGATCCATCGAAGGTAAAAGATCTTGCGCCTTTTTTAAATGTGGATGATTTCAACCTTGCCATTTATGAGCCAGAATCTGGATACGCTGATCCAAATGCAGCGACCAGTTCATTAATGGATTCTGCTAAAAAGCATGGCGCACAACTAATACAAGGTGCAACCGTAACAGATATTCAACTTGCTTCTGGTAAAGTTAGTGGGGTACGATCATCAGTAGGGGATTTCTCTACGCCTATCGTTGTCAACGCAGCAGGGGCTTGGGCGCAACCAGTCGCAGAGATGGCGGGAGTAAAACTTCCCGTAGACACTTGGCAACATGACGTAATATTTATTCGTCAGCCAAAAAGCATCCCCAAAAATTACCCCACTATTATTGATAATATCAACCAAATCTATTTCCGCCCAGAAGAGGGAGGCTTAACCCTGCTTGGATTAGAAGATAAAAACACCACCGTAGAGTCTCCCCACAACTACATAGAGGGCACAAAACCCGGTTTTGTCCAGCGCGCCATAGAGCAAATTTGCAAACGCGCCCCCGCAATGGAAGCGGGCTCACTTCACAGCGAACAAGACGGCTACGATGGAAACTCTCCCGACCGCCGCGCTATTCTTGGGCAAATCGGACCAGAAGGCTTCTACGCCCAATGCGGTTTCAGTGGGTCAGGTTTCAAAACCGCCCCTGCAGTGGGTTTGTGCATGGCAGAATTAATCATAGATGGTGAAGCGAAAACGGTAGACATAAGTTCTTTTGATCCCAATCGTTTTTTGCACTAAAAATTTTGATTCGCAAGGAGAAAAAAAATGAGCAACACAGCAGACGCAATCATTATCGGTGGGGGGATTCACGGCGCAAGTTTGGCTTTTCATTTGGGGCAGCGCGGACTAAAAGCCATCGTGCTAGAAAAGGAAACCCTCGCGGCAGGCGCAACGGGGCGTTCGAGCGGCGTCGTGCGGATGCACTACGATTTTGAACCCGAATCGCGGCTGGCATGGGAATCTTTTCACTATTTTCGCAACTGGGCAGATATGGTCGGCGGCGAATCTGGCTTCACCCGCACCGGCTTCCTCCAAATCATCTCCCCTGAATACGAAGACGCCCTGCGCGGCAACGTCGCCATGCACCAGCGCATCGGCATCCCCTCCCTGCTGATCACTGCGGATGATGTCAGACGCCTTGCACCCCATTTCAAGACCAATGATTTCAACATCGCCGCCTACGAGCCAGAATCAGGATATGCGGATCCGAGCGCGGCTGCCGCCTCTTTAATGGATGCCGCCAAACAGCATGGTGCGCGGCTGGAACAAGGCGTAACCGTGACAGGAATTCAACTTGCTTCCGGTAAAGTGATAGGAGTCTCAACAACAAACGGTGATTTCTCCGCACCCATCGTCGTCAATGCCGCCGGACCCTGGGCGCAATCTGTCGCGGCGATGGCAGGAGTCGAGCTCCCTGTAGACACTTGGCGACACGATGTAGCCTTCGTCCGTCAACCGAAAACAATTCCAGAAACCTATCCGTTAGCACTCGATAGCCTCCACTCTGTTTATTTCCGCCCCGAAACCGGTGGGTTGACTCTGATTGGGTTGGAAGATAATAACCCCATTGGCGAATCCCCAGACGGATTCACCGACCGCGCCCATCCTGGATTCGTAGAACGCGCCATCGACCGAATTTGCATCCGCATCCCCGGTATGGAAGCGGGCGAACTCCACAGCGACCAAGGCGGCTACGACGGCATCACTCCCGATCAACGCGCCATCCTCGGTCAAATCGGACCCGAAGGCTTCTACGCTCAATGCGGCTTCAGCGGCACAGGCTTCAAGCTCGCCCCAGCAGTTGGCTTGTGCATGTCTGAATTAATCGTAGATGGTGAAGGAAAAACAGTGGATATTACCGCTTTTGATCCAACTCGCTTCGAACGCGGAGATTTATTGAAGGGCGAACACGATTATGGTGATATTTGGCATTAGAAGGACACCAAATGTATAATCACGCGGCTAAAAATTATAAGTGTCCATTCTGTCTTCTGCTTCAAGGGATAAAGAACAAATATGTTGAGTCTATACAGACCGACATTATCTATCACAATGCAAAGGTTTCAGCATTTATAAGCTCACACCAATGGCCAAATAATCATGGAAATACAATTATCATTCCCAATGAACACTTTGAGAATATTTACGATTTACCTTTACACTATGCTGAAGATATTCACAAAGTTGCAAAGATGATTGTGCTTGCAATGAAAACAGCTTTTTCTTGCGACGGCATATCAACTCGACAACATAATGAACCAGCGGGCAGTCAAGATGTTTGGCACTATCATCTACACGTAACCCCACGTTATAAAAATGACCAATTTTATTCAACCATGAAAAACCGTGAACTTATCTCTGTAGGAGAGAGAGCGAAATACGCCAGTGTACTAAAAGAACATGTCGTTAAAAATAATCTTTAGCGTCAAAATCCCAATATATCCAAAAGGAGTAACTCATGGATTTCAAACTCATCAAAATAGAAAAACCTGAGATGGTCAACTTTATTCTCGGCGAATCGCATTTCATCAAAACTGTTGAAGATATATACGAAGTAATGATGACCGCTGTCTCCGGCATCAAGTTTGGCTTGGCATTCAACGAGGCTTCGGGAGAATGTCTCGTTCGCTGGACAGGAACTGACGAGGCAATGATTGAGCTTGCCAAAAAGAATGCACTCGCGATTGGCTCTGGTCACACTTTCATTCTCTTCCTGGCGGAGGGTTTCTTCCCCATCAATGTCTTAAATGCGATCAAGATGGTGCCAGAAGTAACTCAAATCCACTGCGCTACGGCGAATCCTGCTGAGGTGATTATCGCAGAATCAGAGCAAGGTCGCGCCATTATTGGCGTGATAGACGGCGGCCCGCCAAAAGGCGTAGAAGATGAAAATGGCATAGCATGGAGAAAAGGCTTCCTTCGCCAAATTGGGTATAAAGAATAAGCGTTTTCTCAGAAGGATTTGAATCAAATATCAAAAGTCGTATAATAAAGTGTGCAAGTCCTATTATTTAACTCGCAGGAGATTCAAATGAAAAAGAAAAACATTTTTATAGCTATTCTTTTACTCGCTCTTCTACTTATTTCCTGTGGGGGAGGCAGCGGACCTGTTGAAGAAGCCTCAGAAGATGCGCCACCTGCACCAGAGGTTGAAGCAGTTGCTTCCGTTTCTGTAGCTCCTGAAGTCACTACAGAAACGGAAGCAACTGCTCCTAACTTTGACCCTCAACCACCTGAAGGTCAGCGAATGCAATTTGAAACCTCTGATGGGACGGCTTTAATTGGCTATTATTACCCAGCCTCTGTTCCGAATGCACCAATTGTCGTTCTTATGCATTGGGCTGGCGGTGATCAGACCGATTGGCAGAAAAACGGGGTGATTGACTGGCTCCAAAATCGCGGTGGAGGTAGCGGGGCGCAATCGCTGTCCCAGCAAAGTGTCGTTTATCCGCCCATGCCAGAGAGTGTTTCCTTTGCTGTCTTCACATTCGATTTTCGCGGCTTTGGTGAAAGCAGTGGAAAGTTTGATCGGTCTGGTGGATTACTGGACGCAAAATCCGCTTACGAGTTTGCAAAAAGGCTCGAGGACGTAGACCCAACTCGCATGGCAGGGATTGGCTCCAGCATTGGCTCGGATGGCGTTGTAGATGGATGCGCTGATGGTTGTCTTGGCGCATTCTCGTTCTCTCCTGGTAGTTATTTGACTCTCTCTTATGCAGATGAAGTCAAAAGGCTGGACGACGAAGGCAAGCCTGTCACTTGCGTTGCGTCTGAAGGGGATAGCACATCTGCATCTACGTGTAATGGTGCAACAGGTGAAAATTATAAGAGTGTTATATATGCGGGCACGGCACACGGCGATGAATTGCTCCAGCAACCAAATGTCCCTGAAGGCCTTGGGCAATTGATTTTAGACTGGCTTTTGCTCGCGTTCGGCGTCTAGTTGCGAAAAAAAACAAAATGAGTATCGAATTTATCGGCACCCATTTTGTTTTAAATCATTGTTTACAAAGGGTAGCAACCTAAAATTACGTGTGCGTCTCCCTATCGTCCAAAGGTCATAATTTACTAAAAAGGCTTTCCCCGTCTGCTATAATCGGCAATAATCTCATCTCAGCAACGAGGATAAAAAATGACCACTCGCCGAGCACCATCCAGGATCATTCCACGTGCTTTTCCTGGGATCACCGCAAGCGAAACAACTGAATTGATCACCAATAGCCAGGTGCATGCCTATGCGCCCGGAACTGCGCTCTGTCAGGAAAATGCTCTCGAAGATACCTTCTATATCATCCTTGAAGGCGAAGCAGAAGTCACAAAAGTTATTAATCGCACAGAAGTGCGCTTGTTAAAAACACTGCGTTCAGGCGATTTTTTTGGGGAAATGGCACTGATCCATAATGTGCCGCGCGGTGCCACAGTGACCGCAAGAACTCACCTAGTAGCTCTTGAATTGAATAAAGAATCTTTTGACCGCGTCCTAAAAAATAGCAGCACAATGGCAATGACAATGGTGCGTGAAATTAGCAGCCGTCTGCGAACAAATGACGAAATGGCGGTTGAAGATTTACGCTTGCGCGCCAGCGAGTTGGCGCAAGCGTATCAAAAATTGGCAGAACAAGAGCTTACCCGCCGTGAATTTTTGACCAATATTGCCCACGAATTACGCACCCCGCTCATGGCTGCAGGCGGATTTTTACAAGCCCTGCAAAAAGGGATGATCCCTAAAAAAAATGTTAAAGATACTGTAGATACGGTTGCGCGCAATGTTCAGCGCATCACAACCTTAGTCAACGATATTCTTTTTTTGCAAGAGATGGACCTCGTTTTACCAGATTTTCATCCCGTTAATCTTGAGGAACTCGCAAAAAAGGTTATCAAAAAATATCTTCAAAACGCAAAAGAGCATGATGTAAAATTGCATCTAAATGCTAATCGCCGATTACCCTCTGTTTCTGGAGATGTTGAGTCTTTGGAGCACGCTCTTGAGGGCTTGGTGGATAATGCGATCAAATTTTCACCAAAAGGTGGGGATGTGGATATCCGGATTCGCTCGCAGGGTGGGCTTGTTTCCCTTTCCGTACAGGATCGCGGCATCGGCATTTCGGAGGAGCGTCTGCCACGCATCTTCGATAGATTCCACCATGTCGAAGAAAAAGACGGCAATCTCTTTGGCGGTATCGGGATTGGGCTCGCTATCGCACAGCAAGTCATTACGCAACATGAAGGCAAACTTGATGTACAAAGCAAGGAAGGGGAAGGAAGTATATTTACGATGAGTTTGAAGCGGGTTCAAGATTGAAAGTTAGAAGGTTGAAGGTTTGGCTCTATGGGATTTCCTAACCCCATAGAGCTTTTTTTATTCCCCAAAGTGGACTGTCAGCTTCTCGTTTTGATCATAAAAAGAACGTGCAGAAAAAGGAGGCTCACCTGCCTGCATTTTGCGGATTTTTTCCAATAAAATCGCCACATCTTCTACAAGGGGATATTGGTCTAATTTATCAAAAGGCAGCCAAAATAGCGTCCCTTCTTCTGAGGGGCGCGGTTCTCCGCTTAGACATTCCCCCGTTAAAACGTAAACGCAAATCCCCATTTTAGGCTCAACATCAACCTGAAGAGTTCCCATAAGGCGCAAGGCTGCGCTGAGACCTGTTTCCTCATCCAATTCACGTTTTGCAGATGAAAGCACATCTTCGCCACATTCAACATGCCCCCCGACACCATTGTATTTATTCGCCCAAATCCGCTTTGTGGGTGCCCCCTTTAGCAATAAAACAGCATCGCCGCGCGTAAGAAATATCAGCGTGCGCGGGATGCAAACATAGTGGTCGTGGGCTATTCCTTGTTCGCTGGCGGGCATTTTATTCAACCGCCTTTAAAAAAGCATTCGCCAAAATTTGATGCCCTCCCGCATTCATATGAACCTTATCTTCTGATAGAGCTGTCGAGTCCATAGTTTTTAAGACATCATCAAAAGCCGCTTGTGTGTCAACAAAAATCGCATCGTATTTTTTCGCTGTTCTTCGTGCAACTTCACCGAATTTATCCATCAAGGTACGCATAGGATCGGAAAGACCAGGCTCAAGGACATAGGGCGTCATCAAGATCAGTCCTTTCAAGGATGGTGCAACAACGGAGATCAACTCATCTAGAGTGCGCTCATATTCTTCGATAGAGACGCACATTTCTATTGGCATCCAATCATCCATTTGTTGCCAAACATCGTTAATGCCGATCATGACCAAGAGCCAATCGGGTTTCAAATCCAGCACATCGCGTTGCCAGCGACGCTTAAGATCACGAACTGTATTTCCGCTGATACCTTTGTTGATGATTTGAATTCCTGCCTGCGGATAGTTTTCTGTCAAAGCATTATGAATAAAACGCACATAGCCACTGCCTAAAGACTCGTTGCGGTTTCGACCGCAGTCTGTGATGGAATCGCCGATCATGAGAAGTTTGCTGTGAGGGTGGATTTTCATGGTTGTATATGCTTTCGTTTAATTAAAGAAATAATCCCTTGAGAAGGCTTCATTTCTTCCCAAGGGATTATGATTAACCTACCCTACCAACTTACGCACATTCTCTAATTGCCCCGCACTCCCCAACTTCACATTCTTCGCAGCGATAAATTCTGCATACGCAGCCATGAAGATCTTTCCTGGTGGGCGCAGATCGAAGTTTTCAGGCTTATCGCGGAAGAACTCGCGGTGCACGCGCGTCCAGACGAGGCGTCCATCGGTATCGATATTAATTTTGGTCACGCCCAATTCAGCGGCACGTTTGAATTGATCAGCATCCACGCCTTTGGCACCGAGCATTTTTCCGCCGGCGTCGTTAATGCGTGCAACCTCTTCCTGCGGCACCGAGCTGGAGCCATGCATCACCAACGGGAAACCAGGCAGGTTTTTCTGAATATTTGCTAAAACATCAAAATGCAAGCCTTGTGTACCAGTAAATTTGAAAGCACCATGGCTAGTACCAATCGCGCAAGCAAGGGAATCGCATCCGCTGCGCTCAACAAATTCTTTCGCTTCAACAGGATTGGTCAATTTAGCATCTGCTTCATCAACACTAATATCCTCTTCCACACCGCCCAATTGTCCTAGCTCAGCTTCGACTACAATGCCTTTTGCATGTGCCGCGTCTACCACGCGCTTGGTGATGGCGATATTCTCATCAAAGGGTGCGTGACTGGCATCGATCATCACTGAGCTATAAAACCCACTGTTGATACAATCCATTGCTGTTTCTTCATCTCCATGATCCAAATGCACTGCAAAAATAGCCTCAGGGAAAACCTCATCAGCACCACGAATCAGGGCTTCCAGCATGAGTTTATTTGTATAAGATCGCGCCCCTTTGCTGATTTGAAGAATGAAGGGAGCCTGGCTATCCAGGTTGCCCTGAAAAAGCCCCATAGCTTGTTCCAAGTTGTTGATATTATATGCACCGATGGCGTATTTCCCATAAGCGGCTTCAAAAAGTTTTTTCGTTGTTACGATCATAATTTTCTCCAATTTTTGATTGGTTAATAAGTAGTTCCAATTTTGGAATTATAACACCAGCTAACCTGATTGCAGATGCAACTAACAGAGGTATAATAGATTTGATATTGAGACCAAATTTCATTTTCCCCGTACATAAAATCAGGAGGTACTCCCCAATGACTGACCTGTTTAAAAAAGTAACGGACTCGCAAGATGTTTTCAAAAAGCTCGCAAGCCATATACCCGGATTTAGCGGCTATATTGAGCGTCAGAATCGTCGCGCGGCAGATAAGCTCATGCGTGAAACAATTGCTGATCGTTTTCAAGAGCAATGGACACGTGCTTCAGAGCTTCAAACGGATATGATCAATAACGGCATGATCGCTTATGTTGACGATATGGAGCGCGCCACCATTCAGATGCGGACTTTTATCGACAAGATTCGCACAGCTTCTTATGGGTACTCAGGTTTATTTGACGCTGTCAAAATAAACGAAGATGAATTGGCACAACTATATGCTTTCGATCAAGGGTTTTTCCTCGCAGTCGAAGAGATTGGGCGCGCACTCGATAATGTGGAAGCCAGCCTTAACGACGAAGCCGGGCTACCTGCCGCAATTCGCAACCTAACTACTTTGGCACGTCAATCCACAGAAGCCTTTGGTCGCCGTTCTGAAGTTTTTACGGGTAGCGAAGGATAAGCATTCGCAAAAGACACGAAGATATCAAAACTTGAAACGTGAAAACGTGAAGCGAAACAAAAACTATGTGGCAAAAATATATCACCCCAACATCTCCCCAAGAAGTTGCTGAAATTCTGGCAAAAGAAGATAATGCACGCATTGTAGCTGGCGGCACCGATTTGATCCTTGAAATAGAACGTGGTGTCAGTGAAAATGTTCAAACGCTAATCGATGTCTCCCGCATTCCCAACCTTGACCGTATCACACTCGACGAAGATGATGTAATTCATCTCGGCGCAATGGTCACGCATAATCATGTGGCTGGCTCCAAACTGCTTCAAGAACGCGCTTATCCTCTTGTGCGCGCTTGCTGGGAAGTGGGCGCAAATCAGATTCGCAACCGCGCTACTGTAGCGGGCAATCTCATCACCGCCTCGCCCGCCAACGACACCATCACCCCGCTCATGGCTCTCGGCGCAAGCGTCACACTTCTCTCCACGCAAGGTGAGCGCACAGTCTCTTTAGATGATTTTTATCTCGGTGTGCGCAAAACTGTGATGCGAGATGATGAAATGCTCGTTGATATTTCCTTCCCTGCTCTGACAGATAGCCAGCGCGGCACCTTTATTAAAGTAGGATTAAGACGCGCACAGGCAATTGCCGTCATCAACGTTGGCATCGTCCTTAATTTGGACTTGCATGGCGTTAAATCAGCATCTATAACTATGGGCGCAGTCTCGCCAACCATCATCCACGCCACAGAAGCGGAGAAATATCTCGTTGGCAAAGAGTTGAACGAAGAGACCATCGCCGAAGCCGCGAATCTGGCAATGGCAGAATCCCGTCCAATTGGCGATATACGTGGGTCGGCAGAATATCGCAAAGAAATGGTTCGGGTAAGTACCGCGCGCGGGCTGAGATCCCTACTCAATGGCACCGAGCAAGATGACTTCCCGAGCGACCCGGTTCTTCTATCCAGTGAAAAGACTGTAGACCTCAACCCCCAAACTTCAGAACATGTGGAAGGCAATCCAATCGTCACAACAATAAATGGCGAGGAATATATTATCGAAGGCGGGCAGGATAAAACCTTGCTTGCTCTCTTGCGTGATGAAGTTGGCTTGATGGGCACAAAAGAAGGTTGCGGAGAAGGCGAATGTGGAGCTTGTACCATCTATCTGGATGGCAAAGCGGTCATGTCCTGCCTTGTACCTGCGCCACGCGCACATGGTGCAGAAATTACGACGGTTGAAGGCATTGCTGATACTGCGCAAGAACAACTGCACCCCGTGCAGGAGGCCTTTATCCATGAGGGCGCGGTGCAATGTGGCTACTGCACGCCGGGATTTATTATGTCGGCGGCGAAGCTACTCGAAGAAAAACCAAAGCCATCACGCGATGAAATTGAGCAGGCGATTGCTGGCAATTTATGCCGCTGCACAGGATATTATTCCATTGTGACCGCCATTGAAGAGGCGAGCAAAAATTAAGCTATTTCTTTTAGAGACGAGGTCCTAAATGGGAAATTATAAATTTGACGATGATATTCACAAAAAAAAGCAACTGCCTGCTGGACAACGCGGGATTGGTTGCCTTATGTTCCTATTGCTACCAATCGTCTCCTACGTTGCTGCGATTGAATTACTTAAGATCACTGCAATTAGAGATTTCTTCTATCGTGTTAGCCCTACGCTTTTTGGCGCACCAAGCATTCCAAAACTTCTCTGGGAAGTTAAATCTATTGATCCTTTTTTGCGAGAAATCTATTCATGGACAAATCTGGAAGTAAACACTTTGTTCGGCTTAGTAATTTTACTTGCATTATCAGGCTTGGTTGCAGTGATCTACGCTATCGCATATGGTGCTGTCGGACCTGCTAAATACGGCAGAATGGATGCTCCCCCTCAACGACGTAAGACAAAAAAATCTCGATAACATTATGACAAATATAATTGGAAAATCTCTCCCCCGCATTGATGCACGTAGCAAAGTAATTGGTGAAACGCAATACTCTGGCGATATCACCATGCCAAATATGGCGTATATGAAGGTGCTCTTCGCACGTAGACCCCATGCGCTCATAAAAAATATTGATACCAGCAAGGCCGAAGGTTTAGAAGGCGTTATTGCTGTTTTCACGGCAAAAGACGTGCCTGTAAATGAGTACGGTTTACAAATTCCTGATCAACCTGTTTTATGCGACAAAGTTGTTCGCTTTGTCGGAGATCATGTTGCAGTGGTCGTTGCCGAAAGTGAAAAAATCGCCGACCAAGCCCGAAAGAAGATCGTTGTCGAATATGAAGATTTGCCAGTCGTGACTGATCCACGCGAATCTGCTAAGCCAGACGCAATGCTTCTGCACGCGGATAAAGAAAGCAATATCGTTCAGGCGCATAAAATCCGTAAAGGGGATGTGGAAGCCGGTTTCGCTCAAGCAGAAGTGATCATCGAAGATGAAATGCAAACCCCTTTCCAGGAGCATGCTTACCTTCAACCGGAAGCGGGCGTTGCCTATATGGATGATGATGGTCGTCTCGTTGTGAAAGCAGCGGGACAATGGCTGAAAGAAGAGCAAGAACAAGTCGCTCATTCCTTGGGCTTGCCAGAAGAAAAAGTACGGATCATTCATCCCGCCATTGGCGGCGCATTTGGCGGACGAGAAGATATATCCGTACAAATTGTGCTGGGCTTGGCGGCGATGCGACTAAGCGAAAAAGGCATTGATCGTCCTGTCAAGATCATCTGGACACGTGAAGAATCTATTATTGGGCATAGCAAACGACATCCCTTTTATTTCAAAACGCGTTGGGGTGCAACCAAAGATGGCAAAATCGTCGCCGCTGAAGTAGACGCAACCTCCGACGCGGGCGCGTATATGTACACGTCCAATAAGGTTTTGGGCAACGCAACTCTGATGACCACTGGTCCATACGAAATCCCTAACGTCAAAGTGGATACGCGCTCGGTCTACACCAATAATATTCCCACCGGTGCCCTGCGCGGATTTGGCGCCCCACAGGGCGCCTTTGTCGCTGAAATGATGGTCAATAAACTTGCCGAAGCTTTAGAGATGGATCCTGTTGAATTGCGGATGAAAAATATTCTGCACGAGGGTTCATTGATGTCTGTGCAAACGCCACTCACAGGCAATGCGACCATAGACAAAGTGACAGAACGTTGTGCTGAAGAAGCTGGCTGGGAAAATACCGACAAGGGTTGGGATTTGGTGAGCGCCCCAAAAAATGATGAAGAAAATCCCCATCTTAAACGCGGTATCGGGTTTGCCTGTGGTTTTAAAAACACTGGTTTCTCTTTTGGCTATCAGGAAAATTCCTGGGCAAAAGTTGAAATTCATGGCGATTCTGAAATAGAGCGCGTCGTCGTCCATCATGGTGCAGCTGATGTTGGGCAGGGAGCGCATACCGTTATCATGCAAGCTGCGGCAGAAGCAGTTGGAGCCAGTTACGACAAAGTCGAATTTGTGGGAGAGGACAGCGATATAGGCGGTGATTCTGGAAGCACATCTGCATCTCGAATGACCTTTATGGCGCTCAACTCCGTCAAAGGTGCGGGAGAACGCGCCCTAGAAAAATGGGAAGATGAAGTACGCCCTGCGATTGCAGAATATAAATATCTCGCTCCGAAAACAACACCTTATGACCCTGAAACAGGGAAATCCATACCCAATGTGGCATATGGTCATTGCGCCCAAGTTGCTGACCTTGAAGTAGATACAGAAACGGGTCATATCCATATCCATAATATGATTTCAACTTCTGATCTCGGAAAGGTGATCAACCCGCAACAAGTAGTTGGGCAAATTGAAGGTGGTACGCTGCAAATGATCGGGCATGCGCTGATGGAAGATTTTATCCATCAGGATGGTTACGTCCAGACCGCTGAACTCTCTACTTATTTGATTCCTACGGTTTTAGACATCCCTACCAATTTCAAGACTGTCATCGTTGAATACGCTGATCCGAACGGACCCTGGGGAGCGCGCGGCGTGGGCGAGATGATGACCGTCCCCACCACTGCCGCGATTGTCGCCGCTGTTCACAATGCAACGGGCGTCTGGTTTAATGAATTTCCCCTCACCCCAGAACGCGTTTTACGCGGACTTGGGAAGATATAAAAAGTAAAGCGTATTGCGTAAAACATAAAGACATAGAAGATTACGCAATACGCTTTATGTAATACGCAGCACTTCATGCCTTTCCCCTATATCTACGAAACTGAAAAACTTACAGACTCCTTCCGCGAAAGCGTGGAGGGAGATTTTATTGCACTTCCTGATGGATATACGCAATATGAATTGATTGGAGATAAAGCTGCCCAAACCATCGTTCTCGTGCACGGATTCACTGTCCCCAACTTTATTTGGGAGCCAACTTTTCGCACATTAACCAAAGCTGGTTATCGTGTTTTGCGTTATGATCTCTTTGGGCGCGGATACTCTGACCGCCCTAAAACCGCCTACACACTCGATCTATTTGCAACCCAACTCCGCGATTTGCTAGATGCGCTCAGCATCACTGAGCCGATTAATCTCTTCGGTCTTTCAATGGGTGGTCCTATCAGCGCGACTTTTACTGCACGGCACCCAGAGCGCATCAAAAGGCTTGCACTTTTCGCTCCCGCTGGTGCAAAGGCTCTTAGATTACCCTTTATAAACTTACTTCGGCTCCCCTTGATAGGCGAATTATTGATGGGATTTTTTGGCGCAAAAAGACTCGCCAATGGCGTTGCAGAAGATTTCTACGCCCCCGATCTGGTTGCTCATTTCACGTCCCGATTTCTTCCACAATTAAAAATACGTGGGTTTGGACACGCAATTCTCTCCACGATGCGAAATGATGCACTTGGTGATTCTTCTGCCATTTATGACCGCCTTGGGGAATTAGATATTCCAACTTTACTCATCTGGGGTCGCGAGGATATAACTGTCCCCTACGATCAAAGCTCAGAAATGGTAGCAAGCCTGAAACACGCGCGCTTCCACACGATCGAGGAAAGCGGGCATGTCCCCCATTATGAAAATGCGGATGAGGTCAATCCCATCCTCCTTGATTTTCTAAAAAATTAATTGTAGATGCAAGTCTGAGACCCACCATATAACAAAAAAACTATGTTAAAAAAACTATATCAATCCCTTCTACGCCACCGCTACAAACTAACTATCTTCGTCATCCTTGCGCTCTCATCTGCCACCTGCATCACACTGGTCGGCGCGCGCGTAGCGTATAGCGACTCTGGGCGATATATCTCGCTAATCTGGAATCTTTTTCTTGCATGGATTCCTTTTGTGTTGGCATATCTTGCTTACGCGCTGTCATGGCGGCGCACGCTTCTTTACCTCATCGTTCCGATCTTCGCGTTCTTATGGCTCATTTTCTTTCCAAATGCGCCATATCTGATCACTGATATTCAACATCTCGCTGATGGTTTAGGTGAAGCACCAGTCTGGTTCGACGTAATTTTGCTGATCTGGTTTTCGTGGACAGGGCTACTCTTGGGCATTGTTTCTCTCTACCTAATGCAAGAAATTGTCAAAGACGCTTTTGGAAAATTTGTCGGCTGGGTACTGGTTTTCAGTGTATCCATTCTCAGCAGCATTGGTGTTTATTTGGGGCGCTTTCTGCGCTGGAATAGCTGGGATATCATCCACGACTCGACCGAAATTCTCCGTGACGCATGGCATTTGCTACGCAATCTCAACCGCAGTGCCGTCGGTTTTACTGCGCTATTCACCGTCTTCTTTCTCTTCGTTTATCTCACCCTCTACGCCTTCGGGCATCTTCTTCAGGAGCAAAAACAAAATAATGCCTAATCTCATCCTCATCCAAGGCGGTGGCGACCTCGCCACAGGCATCGCCTACCGCCTACACAAAGCAGGTCTCAAAGTTCTCATCACCGAAATGGCCCAGCCCCTTTCCGTGCGCCGAAAAGTCTCTTTCTGCGAAGCTGTATACGATGGCGAGATCACAATAGAAGGATTGACGGGGCGACTCGTTCAGCCTGATGAAATTCTCTCAACTTTATCGAATGGCGAGATTCCAGTTCTTGTTGACCCAGAGCTCACCATTCTCAATTCCCAACTTTCAATTCCCGTTCTCGTGGATGCAACCCTGCGGAAGCGCGCGCCAGAGCAATTTGCTCCCATACAATTAAGCATCGGATTAGGCCCCGGGTTTTCTGCCCCCAAAAACTGCCACGCCGCCATCGAAACCAATCGTGGTCATACCCTTGGGCGCGTCTACTGGCAGGGTTCTGCTATGGCAGATACAGGCCTCCCCGAATCAGTGTTGGGAATTCGCGCCGAACGTGTCCTCCGCGCCCCCGCTGATGGCGAACTAATCGCCCACGGTGAGATTGGCGACCATTTCGACAAAGGCGATACCATCGCCAAGGTGAACAAAATCCCACTCATCGCCCCCTTCGACGGCACACTCCGCGGGCTCATCCGCCCTGGATTGATCGTCAAAAAAGGACTCAAAATCGGCGACCTCGACCCGCGCGATGATCCTCGCTACTGCACAATGATTTCAGACAAATCCCTCACGTTGGGAGGGAGTGTGCTGGAAGCGATTTTGAGCAAGCCAGATATTAGAGAGGGTTTGTGGGATTAAATCTCGCCAAAGCCCTGCGCCTTGACCATATTCCACCCCCACGAGTCGCATTTGTCGGTGCAGGCGGAAAAACGACCGCCCTCTTTCAACTTGCCAAAGAACTTTCTCCTTGCATCGTGACCACAACAACCCATCTTGGTGCATGGCAAGTTGGCGAGGCTGACCAGCATATCATCATACGCAAGCCAGAAGATATTAATCAACTCGAAGAAATCGCCTTCTCAGGCGTGATTTTGGTCACAGGGGAAGAAAAAGGAAATCGTCTCACCTCTCTCGCTAATGAAAGTTTGGCTTGGCTGGAACAATTCTGCAATTATCATTCCCTACCTCTCCTTATCGAAGCAGATGGCGCACGTAAAAAGCCACTCAAAGCCCCTAAAGAGCATGAGCCAGTCATCCCCAATTTTGTGGGTACTGTCATCGTTGTAGCGGGCTTATCCGGGATTGGAAAGTTGCTAAGTGACGAGAATGTCTACAATGCAGAAATCTTTGCCAAACTTGGAAAGATGGAAAAGGGAAAGAAGATCGCGCCTGATAATTTGGCGAATCTCTTAATGCACGAAGAAGGTGGGCTAAAAAATATCCCTGAAAAAGCAAGAAGAATTGCACTCCTAAATCAAGCAGACACATCAGAATTACAAGGCATCGCAGGAAAATTAGCAAAAGATCTTCTCCCCAAATTTGATGCCGCAATTACCGCAAACCTGCAACAATCAACTTTCAAACCTTCAAGCATCCAAACTCTCGAACGCCCCGCTGCCATCATCCTTGCGGCTGGATCATCCACACGTTTTGGGGAAAGCAAACAACTTCTTGATTATCATGGAAAGCCCTTTTTCCGCGTTGTAGCAGAAAGAGCTTTGGAAGCAGAGTTGTCGCCTGTAATCGTCGTAACCGGCGCAGAGCGTAAAGAAATCGCTCTTGCCCTCGAAGATTTGCCTGTAAAAATTATGCACAATCCTGATTGGGGAGAAGGTCAAAGCTCATCCATTCGTGCGGGGGTAAATGGGCTTCCTGCAAAGGCAGGCTCTGCGATTTTTTTACTCGCCGACCAGCCCCAAGTCACGTCAACGGTGATGCGCGCGCTTGTAGAAGAACATAGACGCACGCTGAAACCCGTCATCGCGCCGATGGTGGAAGATCGACGGGCAAATCCGGTTTTATTTGACCGCATCACCTTCCCTGCATTGCTCGAACTCAAAGGGGATATCGGCGGGCGCGGCATCTTCTCCAAGTTTTCGCCAAATTATATTCTCTGGCTAGATTCGTCTTTGCTATTAGATGTCGACACGCCCGAGGACTATCAGAAGTTGATTAAGCGGTAAGTCCACGTGCGCTGCGGTTCAACATCCCATTTTTCTGTGATAGACTTTTCCCATTTTTTTTTAGGAGATCCCCCTTTTGAAATATTTCGTTATCGCCAATCCCACCAGCAGACGCGGAAAAAGTGCGCAACAAATCCCTGTTGTTGAGGGGATGCTGCGCCGTTACGCCCTTGATTTTGACTTGGTTCTGACCAAGAAACCGTATCACGCGACAAAATTGGCGACCCAAGCCGCCAGAGATGGCTATGATGCGGTCATCGCAGTGGGCGGAGATGGCACGATCAACGAGGTGGTCAACGGGTTGATGCACGCCCGCAAAAAGGGTGCAGCAGAACCGGCGTTGGGGCTAATTGGCGTTGGCACAGGCAACGATTTGATATTTGGTTTGGGGCACCAACTGGAGATTGACGCTGCCTGCAAAGCGATTGCAAATGATAAGCGGCGAAAAATCGACATCGGTCAGATCATTACAGATGATATTCCTGAAGGACGCTATTTTGCCAACGGCGTTGGGATTGGTTTTGATGCGGCGGGCGGCGTCCTTGCAGAAAAGATCAACTGGCCCCACGGATTTTTAGCTTATCTTATCGCTGCTTTGCAGAATATTTTTCTATATTACAAGGCCCCCATTTTAGAAATCATTTTTGAAAAAGAAAGAATCGAAATGCCGATCTTACTTATCTCTGTGATGAATGGGCGGCGTGTGGGTGGCGGTTTTTTGACTGCGCCAGAGGCACTGCCTGATGATGGTCTTTTCGATCTATGCATCGCCAAGGAAGTTAGTCGCCCGCGTATGTTGAGCTTATTACCACGTTTCCTACAAGGCTCACAAATTCATCAGCCAGAAATCCAGATGAAACGTGCCCAAAAGATCACGGTTAATGCCCTGCATGGCCTAATGCCCATCCACACTGACGGAGAAATTATTAGCACAGCCAGCAAAGAAGTGATGATAGAAATCATCCCCCAAGCATTGGAAATTATCGGTGGCGTGAAATGATTTACCCAAGTTTGTCATATCGCATCATCAGCAGTTTGATCAAATTTGGCACCAGTATTCTTTGCCGTATTGACAAATTGGACTTGGAAAAAATCCCCCAAAGCGGGCCACTCATTGCTTACGCCAATCATATCGGCTCAATGGAAGTGCCGCTCATCTTTGCCCACATGCAACCGCGCCCCGTTACAGCATTGGCAAAATCAGAGGCCTGGGATAAACCACTCACTCACTGGTTATTTAATGTCTGGAAACTGATCCCTGTGCGGCGAGGCGAAGCTGATCTGGACGCCATGCGCCAGTCGATCAAAATGGTAAATGATGGCTATATTTTCGGGATTTCCCCTGAAGGCACGCGCAGTGGTGGCGGCAAACTGCTCCGAGCTCATCCTGGCATCGTGCCAATTGCCCTGCGCAGCAAGGCTCCCTTGCAACCTATCGCTCATTGGGGCGCAGAAAATTTCCCCGAAAATATCAAACGTTTACGCCGTACAGATTTCTACATCCGAGTGGGGGAATCGTTTTATTTGGATGCACAAGGGGAACGCGTTACCAGCGAAGTAAGGCAGAAGATGGTTGATGAGATGATGTATCAGTTAGCAAAATTGCTACCAGAAGAATATCGTGGCTATTATGCTGATCTTGAAAATGCGACTGAAAAATATCTTCGCTTTTCTTAGAATTCGTAAAAATAGACATTTGTCTTCCAGTGATTGAACTTCATCTTTTGATATAACTTATTTGCCGCCACGCGGCGCGGATGAGAAGTAAGCATAAGGCCAACTGCTCCATATGCTTCTGCCAAGCGGAGGGATTCGCGAATCAACGCTTCACCGACACCCTGTCCACGCGCGGATTCGTCCACAATGATATCTTCGACGATGGCACGCAGACCGGTCGGGACACGGAAGCAAATCAACGTCAACGCACCGATGATTGGCTTGCTTCCGTTATCTTGACGGGCGACGAGGAGAGTAGTCGAATCCGCCAAAATCAAATCTGATAATTCATCCCATGTGGGTGGTGCAACAGAGGAGAGTTGGGGAATGAGTCCTTGAAAAGCTTCATAAACTTCATCGGTGAGTTCGGTTACGGGGGAAATTTTCATATAATTGCCATAGTATAATCATTGCCTGTAATATTCTATCAGTATTTTTTTTGAACTAAGCGAGGTCAAATATGTCAAGGGTTAAGCAACACTACGAGGAAGTTCTTTCAGATGTCTACTCATGGGTGTATGGCGGATTTGAGATTAATATTCAACGCAATATTGAGTTTTTCAAGAAATACAACCTAAGCCCTCAAGGCTCAGGTATCGCCATTGATCTTGGCGCAGGGTGTGGATTTCAGTCAATTCCTTTAGCTAAAGCCGGATATACCGTTACTGCGATTGATTTTGATGCCAAGTTATTGCGTGAACTAAAAAAGAACTCTGGTGATCTTGAAATCAAGACCATTCAGGGAGATTTAATTGATTTTGACAAAGAATTAAATAGCGGTGTTGAGTTATTCGTTTGTATGACAGATACAATTCTCCATTTGGAATCAAAAGAAAAGGTGATTTCTCTTTTTTCTAAAGTTTTTACAGCACTCGAATCGGGCGGTAAATTTATTATAACATTTCGCGATTTAACTTACGAGCTAAGAGATGCCGACAGAATATTACCGGTTAGAAGCGATGAAGATACCATCTTTACATGCTTTTTGGAATATGAACCTGAAACGGTGAAGGTTTATGATATTGTCTATAGAAAACTCGATGAAGAATGGAAGCTATCCAAGAGCTTCTATCGGAAACTTCGATTACCTGAAGCATGGATAAGCGAGCACTTATCGCAATGCGGATTTAGCAAAATAGCTTCAACAACAGAAAATGGTTTTATTACAATCGTAGCGAGCATTTGACAATCTTAGGAGGCACAAGTAGAATTCCATGCGCGTTTTGAAGAAAGCAGATATTAATGCTCAACGAAATGCAAATATATCCAACTTTCATTCACACGCTTCCCCATACAGGAATCGTGTTTTTAAGGAGAAAAAATGTTAGATACAGTATCAAAAGAAACGATCGCTGATTATTATGTAGCGGATATCTCACTCGCAGAATGGGGGCACAAAGAGATCGCTATTGCCGAAAAAGAAATGCCCGGCTTGATGTCCTTGCAGAGAAAATATGGCGAATCTAAACCTTTAGCAGGCGCACGGATTGCTGGGTCTTTGCATATGACCATTCAAACGGCTGTACTTATCAAGACCCTTGTCAAATTAGGTGCTGATGTACGCTGGGCTTCCTGCAATATCTACTCCACGCAAGATCACGCTGCTGCTGCAATTGCCGATTTAGATGTTCCTGTTTTCGCATATAAAGGCGAAAACCTGGACGAATACTGGGAATACACCCACCGCATCATGGAATGGGCAGATGGTGGCACACCCAATCTTATTTTGGATGATGGTGGCGATGCTACACTCCTCGTTATCCTTGGTTCCAATGCAGAAAAAGATTCTTCCGTGCTTGATAATCCCAGCAGTGAAGAAGAAGTTGCTCTTTTCTCAGCTATCCGCACACGTTTAGCTGAGAAACCAGGCTGGTATAGCGAACGTCTTGAAGCTATTCAGGGTGTTTCTGAAGAAACAACCACTGGCGTACACCGTCTCTACCAACTCTTTGAAGAAGGCAAACTCCCCTTCCCCGCTTTTAACGTGAACGACTCTGTCACCAAATCAAAATTTGACAATCTTTATGGCTGTCGCGAATCCCTCGTGGATGGCATCAAACGTGCCACCGATGTGATGATTGCCGGTAAAATCGCAATCGTTTTGGGTTTCGGTGACGTAGGCAAAGGCAGCGCACAATCCCTGCGCGGTTTAGGTGCTACAGTTTGGGTAACAGAAATCGACCCCATTTGTGCCTTGCAGGCTGCGATGGAAGGCTATCGTGTCGTCAAGATGGACGAAGTATGTGACCAAGGCGATATTTTCGTCACCGCCACTGGTAACTTCCACGTCATCAACCATGATCACATGGCAAAGATGAAAGATGAAGCCATTGTTTGCAATATCGGTCACTTTGACAATGAAATTGATGTTGCTGGTCTGGAACAATACGAATGGGATAATATCAAGCCGCAAGTAGATCACATCACTTTCCCTGATGGCAAGAAAATCATCTTGCTTGCAAAAGGACGCTTAGTCAATCTTGGTTGCGCTACTGGTCACCCCAGCTTTGTAATGTCCAACAGTTTCACCAATCAGGTTTTAGCACAGATGGAATTGTGGCAAAATAACGAAGAGTACGAAAATCGCGTTTACACGCTCCCCAAGAAATTGGATGAAGAAGTTGCCCGCTTGCATCTCGAGAAAATTGGAGTAAACCTTACCCAACTTTCTAAAAAACAGGCTGATTATATTAGTGTTCCGGTTGAAGGACCTTATAAACCCGATCACTACCGTTACTAAATCAGCACCAGTTTTTAAAAATAAAAAGTCAGGAAGACCTTTTGGTCTTCCTGACTTTTTTCTTTAATCTAATAGCGGCGATTGAGTAGCTACGGCGCAGCATTTCCGTGCTGTAGCGTATCGAAATCAAAGCGGGTTATCAAGAAAGCCTTTTCTCGTAAATTCGCTCTGATTTCGATACGGATGACGATAGTGCTGTCATCCTACTCAATTGCCGCTATCAGATTTAGTTTAAAATCGATTTTTTTACAAACCCTAATTGTTTAGCAATTGGTCTAACTTGCCAGCATCGTCAAAATGCTCTCTGAAACGGGATACGAATTCTTCTTGTGTATAGCTATGGTTTTGGGTGCCATTTTGCTCCAGCACATAGGCAGCAGATAATGAGCCTATTTTTCCGCAGAGTTCCCAATCGTAACCATGTGAATATCCAGCAAGAAAGCCTCCGCGGAAGGCATCGCCTACGCCAGTAGGGTCAATGATCTCTTCTGGCGGCACAACAGGGATATGGGTTTCTTTCCCATCAGCATAAATATCTGCACCATCTTTTCCGCGTGTGATAACGATGATCTTTACTTTTTCTAGCATACCCTCCAGATCAAGATCCGTCTTCTTAGAAATCAAGCCAAATTCATAGTCGTTGACAAAGAGAAAATGCGCACCACTCATATCTCGTGCAATCTCATCGCCTTCGAGACGTAATAGTTGTTGGCTGGGATCGTAGAGATAGGGAATGTCTAATTTCCGACATTCGGCAGCAAAATTTTTCATCGCAACGGGGTCATTTGGAGAAATAATGACCAAATCAGGTTTTGGCTCTACGTCCTTGATATTTTGCTCTGCGGCATATCCCATTGCACCTGGTGAAAAACTAGCAATTTGGGCATTGGTTTGATCAGTGGTGGCAAAAAATGATGCAGTGAAAACATCGGGGATGACTTTAGCATATTTAGTATCAATGCCTTGAGCATCTAGCCAAGCACGGTAATCACTGAAATCTTGTCCAACGGTTGCCATCAGACGCGGTTTTGCGCCAAGTAAAGCTAAGGTATAGGCGATGTTGGGCGCAACACCGCCACGCTCGCGGGTCATCGAATCAACCAAGAAGGAAAGACTGATTGAAGATAGGCGTTCAGGTAAAATTTGTTCTTCAAATTTCCCAGGGAAAGTCATCAGATAATCGTAAGCGACTGAGCCGGTCAGTAAAATATCCATAATTAGAGACCAACTACTTTCTTTAGATTTTCGGTAAAGGGCGGATATACCACTCCGTTTTCGGTCACAATTGCGGTGACGAGGCGATGCGGCGTAACATCAAAGGCAATATTGCGGGCTGTTGCGTTTTCTGGGGAGGCTTTGCGCCCTAAAAGCTCAAGGCTGAGAACTTCTTCTTGTCCACGTTCTTCGATGGGAATCAAGCCACCATACGCGAGAGATAAATCTACTGTGGAAGTGGGGACAACGGCATAAGCGGGAATATCATTGTCTTTTGCCGCTAAAGCGAGCATATAGGTTCCGATTTTATTGACCACATCTCCATTCGCAGCGGTGCGATCTGAACCGAAAACAACGCGTTGAACTTGCCCTGTGTGCAAGAAATGCCCCGCCATATTGTCGCTGATAATATCGTAGGGAATGCCGTATTGCTCTAGTTCCCACGCGGTGAGACGTGAGCCTTGCAAGCGTGGGCGAGTCTCATCCACTAAAACATGAATGTTTTTGCCTTGTTCATGTGCTGTATGGATTACGCCCAGTGCGGTTCCCCAATCAACCGTAGCGAGGGAACCTGTGTTGCAATGATGAATGATAGTATCGCCATCTTCAATTAATGCTGCGCCATATTCTGCCATGCGTTTGTTGATCTCGACATCTTCATCGGCTATGGCTTGGGCTTCTTTGAGCATGGCTTCACGAAGATCATCTGCGCTACCTTCAACGGTATCTGCTACAGCCAACATCCTGTCTAATGCCCAGGCGAGGTTAACTGCCGTGGGGCGGGCAACACGTAGTTTATCGGAGGCAAGTTGAATATACGTGCGAAGCGAGGCGAGGTCACGCGCATCCGATTCCATGGCGGCTAAAGCCATCCCAAAGCCGGCTGCACCTCCAATTGCGGGGGCGCCACGAATTACCATATCGGTAATCGCTTTGCCAACATCTGCATAATGCTGAAATGACACGATCTCAAAGCTCTCTGGCAGGAGACGCTGGTCAATCATTTTTGTTTCGTTCTTTTCATAATCCCAGAATACGGCTCTCATATTTACCTTCCTACCGAGCAATTTGCCCGAAAAAAGCGCGCTCTTTTGAGCACGCTGTGATGAATGGAGGTAGTTTAGCATGAGAGAGTTTGGATGTCAAAGCGTTGTTTGACATCCAGACAGCATAGGCTAAAATAGGGTCAATATGAAAAGCACAACCGTTGCAGTCACCATTAATGGATTACTTGAACAGCTCCCGAGCTATTACAGCCCTACAGATAAGGATTTAATTCAACGCGCCTACCGTATCGCTGAGGAGGCTCACCGGCCGCAAAAACGCGCGTCTGGCGAACCTTATGTGATGCACTGCCTTGCAGTGGCATCCATTTTGGCAGAGTTGCAAGTCCCTCCTGCTGCAGTGGCTGCGGGGTTGCTCCATGACACAGTTGAGGATACTGAGATCACCCTGGAAGATTTGCAACGCGATTTTGGAGGGGAAATCACAAATCTGGTGGATGGAGTAACGAAATTAACCAATTTACCGCGTGTTTCAAGAGACGACCAACATGCAGAGCAACTCACTGCTGAAATAAGGGAATCAGGTCAAAAGGGGAGCGATGCGGAAGAATCCTATCCCAAGCCCGCCCTGCTGGGACGTAGTCCTGATATGGCTTCGGAAACTTTGCGGAAAACTTTCCTGGCAATGGATAATGATATCCGCGTTGTCTTAATTAAGCTGGCGGATCGCTTGCATAATATGCGCACGCTGGGCTTTATGCCAGAGCATAAACGCAAACGGATTGCAAAACAAACGCTCGAAATTTTTGCTCCTCTCGCCAACAGAATGGGCATCTGGCAAGTCAAGTGGGAATTGGAAGACCTTAGCTTTCGCCATACGAACCCCGAAGAATATAAGGAAATCGCATCGCATCTAACTGCTCGCCGAAAATTGCGCGAAGATGAGATCAAGACGATGGTGGTTGAGTTGAAAAAGATGTTCAAACGCGAGGGAATTGACGCAAAAGTATTTGGACGCCCCAAGCATATCTATTCAATTTACCGCAAGATGTTGAGCAAAAACAAACCTTTTGAAATGGTGAGAGATGTTCGGGCGATACGTGTCCTTGTTCCTGATGTTCCATCTTGTTACTCCTCTTTGGGATTGATCCACACACGCTGGCGTCCTTTGCCAAATGAATTTGATGATTATATTGCCGCGCCTAAAGAAAATTTTTATCAATCTTTGCACACAGCTGTAATTTACGAGGACGGAAAGCCTCTCGAGATTCAGATCCGCACAGATGAAATGCACGCCAATGCTGAGTTCGGGATCGCATCCCATTGGCAATATAAAGAGGGCGGAAACGGGGAAAACTCTTCCTATAACCAACGAATTGATGATATTCGCCGAATGATGGAGTGGCAAACAGATGTAAGCGACGCGACCGAGTTTGTCGAAAGCATGAAAACGGATGTTTTTCAAGACCGCGTTTATATTTTCACCCCAAATGGCGACATCATTGATCTGCCCGCTGGCTCAACGCCAATTGATTTTGCCTACCACATCCATACCGATGTGGGACATCGCTGCCGCGGCGCAAAAGTAAACGGAAAACTTGTTTCGCTCAGCTATGAACTAAAAACGGGTGAGCAAGTTCATATCCTGACGGCCAAACGCGGCGGTCCCAGCCGAGATTGGCTTAACGCAAATTTAGGCTTGGTCAAAACACAGCGTGCCAAATCAAAGATGCGCGTCTGGTTCCGTAAACAAAACCGTGAACAAAATATTACGCAAGGGCGCACGCTGCTTGAAAAAGAACTCCAGCGTGTTGGCGTAAAAGAGAAAACAAATTTCGAAAAACTCGCTCGCGAAATGGGCTATCGTAGCGTAGAAGACCTTTCGCTTGCGTTGGGGCACGGCGATCTATCCGTTAATGCGATCATCCCGCAACTGCCTGATGATGAGCAAGAAATGGAAGAAATTCTCCCATCTACTCGCCCATCTGCGAGCAGTACCGATGCTACCGATGCAATCAATGTTGTTGGGCTAAAAGGTTTGCTCACCAATATCGCGAAGTGCTGCAACCCCACCCCCGGCGATGAGATCATCGGCTATATTACGCGGGGACGCGGGGCAACCATCCATCGCAGTGATTGCCCCAATATTCTCCGCACAAATGATAGAGAACGTTTGGTTAAGGTGGCATGGGGCGCTCTCGCGCGCACCTACCCTGTTCCCATTCGTGTCTCTGCCTTTGACCGTAGCGGGCTCTTCGGAGATATTACCTATATTCTCTCTAATGCCAGCATCAATATTATTGACGCCAAAGTCAAAGTGGATAAAGGGGTTGCCGATATTCAACTGGTCATCGAAGTCAGTGATATCAAAGAACTCAGCAGTTTGTTGGCAAGGATTGAAAATATCCCCAATGTGCTTGAAGCCCAGCGAGATAGGCCGGGGTAGTAAAAAATTATGAGTCTTCTTTCAGTAAGTGATGCTCTTAAACGCATCTTAGCTTCATTTCAAATTCTTGAAAAAACAACGATTTTTTTGGATAAATCGGTCGGGCGTGTTCTCGCCGAAGATATTCTCGCGGGGACAGATCTGCCCCTCTTCGATAATTCATCGATGGACGGATTCGCCCTCTGCGCGGCAGACGTGACCCAGGCTGGCTCGTCCACTCCGATCAGCCTCGAGGTCGTAGACGATATCCCCGCTGGAAAAATGCCGACAAAAAAAATCCAACCCGGACAAGCCGCACGCATCATGACAGGTGCCCCTCTCCCCCCTGGAGCAGATGCGGTTGTTCCGGTAGAAGAAACGGATTTCAATCAACGTGCGCCCGGCACGCCCCTCCCTGAAAAAGTGGCTATTTTCAAAGCCGCAAAATTGGGTGCCAACATCCGTAAACGGGGTAGCGATATTCGTCGCGGCGAGAGCATCCTCCCGCACGGGCAACGCCTCCGTGCCCAAGATTTGGGGATGCTTGCCATGCTTGGCGTTGCTCAAGTGCCTGTAACCCGCAAACCTCGCGTTGCCCTGCTCTCCAGTGGAGATGAGTTGCTCTCGGTAGATGAACCGCTTAGCGATGGGAAAATCTACGATGTTAATTCCTATACCTTACGCGCCATGCTCAACGCTGCGGGATGCGAGATCATCCCCCTTGGCGTGGCAGCTGATACGCCAGAATCTGTTAGGGCCGCATTGGAGAAAGCCAAAGACGCAGACCTGATTCTTTCTTCGGCGGGAGTCAGTATGGGGTCTTTCGACTATATCAGGGCTGTTATCGAAAAAGATGGCGCATTGAGTTTTTGGCGGATCAATATGCGCCCCGGCAAACCGCTCACTTTTGGAGCGTATAAAAATATCCCCTTTATCGGGTTAGCAGGGAACCCTGTTTCGGCTTTCGTTGGGTTTATGGTTTTTGTTCGCCCTGTCGTCAAGAAAATGCTTGGGCGTCGCACGCAAGCCCAAGGTCACATGCGTGTGCGGCTGGCGGAGCCGCTCCAATCCGATGGAAGAGAGAGCTATCTCCGCGCGATAATTCACAGAGAAAATGGTCAGCTAAATGCGCAACTTACCGGGCATCAAGGCTCCGGAAATCTCTTCTCAATGGTGCAAGCGAACGCTTTACTCATTATCCCTGCGGGGGTAAAATCGTTAAATAAAGGAGCCGAGGTAGAAGCTTGGCTCTTGAACTCATAACAAGAATAGACAAGGAAAAATCACATCCAATGAAAAAACTCAATATCTATGCGCTAATAGCCGCAATTATTGGCCTGCTCGATTCTGCTTATCTCACCTGGGTTAAGCTCTCACATAACGAAGTTCTCTGTGCCCCCGGGCTTGGCGATTGCTTCACCGTTAACACCAGTCGCTACTCAGAAGTATTCGGTATCCCTGTTGCGATTTTTGGCATGGCGACCTATTTGGCTATTATTGCTATTCTTCTTTACGAATCTCGCGTAGATTTTCTCAAAGAAAATGGCACCCTCGCCCTCTTTGGAATCAGCCTGATCGGCGTACTCTACTCAATTTATCTTTCTTATCTTGAAGAATTTGTGCTTCACGCCTGGTGCCCTTATTGCATCCTTTCGGCAATTGTGATTACAATTATCTTTGTCGTTTCCATCGTGCGCCTTAAGAGAGAAGGTGTCTAAAAGGAGACTCCCATGCCGCGCATTCGCTGCCTATACTTCAACTGTTTATATCTCGACGATGATATTTGCACAGCCCCATCGGTTGAAATTGACCCGGATATCGGCTGCACAACCTATGCGCAAACAGAAGACGATCTTGTAGAGAAAGATGGAAGTTACGAGGATTGGGATATAGAAGATATCGAGATCGACATGGATGATAACGAAGATGGGGAAAGCTGGGACTGATCTCGACGAAACGTTCTTGATTTGGGGTTGATACCGTTATTTGAAAATGTTCTCCTTTTCAAATAAAAGTGGTTTTTGCTAAGTTTTTTCAAGGTGAAATCGGGTTGCGTTTGGTAAATCGGCGGCCAGCTTACGCCCACGTTGTGCTGTTTTGAAAAACAGTATCATATAAACAATTAAAAAGAGAGTTTAAAAATGCCAGTCTCAAATATAATAAAGTCGATCATTAAAAGAATCCCAACTATAAAAAATTTTATCGCTGAACGAGATGAGCTACGCTTGAAAATCGCCCAAAACAGTCCTGTGGAAAATCCAGATGTATATATACTAACAGAGCCAAGCAATCAAAATATACTTGATATGTTCAAAGGAGAATGGTCATCTCAACAACCCAATAATTTAAAGTTGGCTACGCAACCGGGAACAGCCAAATTGTTCGAAGATAACCGTGTTACGTGGGCAGAACAAATTTTTGGTAACTTCTCTAATTGGAACATACTAGAATTGGGGCCTCTCGAAGGTGGGCATTCCTATATGTTTAATAGCAAAAATGCCAATAAAGTTACATCCATTGAGGCCAATACACGCGCTTTTTTAAAATGCCTGTGCATTAAAGAGATATTTAAACTAAATAGAGTAGAGTTTATGTTGGGTGATTTTATTTCCTTTCTTGAGAATGACAACTCAAAATACGATATGGTTTTTGCCAGTGGCGTTTTGTACCATATGGAAGACCCTATCAGGTTGTTGAAATTAATGTCAAGAGTATCTGACAGATTATTTATCTGGACTCATTATTATGATCAAGGAATTATAAACAATAGAACAGAACTAAAGCATAAATTCAGCCCCGTTAGTTTATTTGAACACGATGGAGTCTCGTATGAATACTCCACACAGTCATATAAGAAAGAATTAGATTGGGTAGGTTTCTGCGGTGGACCAAAACCAGTCAGCAAATGGCTAACTCGAGATAGCATAATAAAAGCGCTAAGACAGTTTGGATTTACGGAACTGAAAATTAATTTTGATCGGCCTGACCACCTAAATGGCCCTACATTTGCAATATGTGCTAGTAAATAGTCGCGTAATTAGATTGCTGTCTTTTTAACTATTTCTACTCTTGTCCAACAAAGCGTGCATCTGATGCGTGGATTATGCGGCATTTTCAGGCATTTTTCTGGCTTCGATTTTTTTCCCTGCTCCCCAACAGAATCCGCGCCTGCCTATACACAGATAACACAAGCCGTTAAGCTGACCTGCCTTCGGCTTAGGTATGCGGCGCGATTTTTGGTCAGTTTTTTCAGGGTAAAATTGGGTTGCGTTCACAAAATCGTCGAGACAGCTTACGCCATCGTTGGGTGCTAAATTTCATGCGTAAGCCCTGCCATGTGATACCGTTCCAATACAAAGTTCAGTGGACGGCATTGTGCCCACACTCCCCGGCTTGTGCTTCAACTCCAAACTCCAGATGAGAGTAAATAAATGAAATATCCAACTTTTTTTGAAAAAATCGAAACAATAAAATTACAAGATGATCTTTCCAATTTCTTAGGAACTTTTGAAGAAGGTTATATAGAATTTAATTATCTTGATATCGTTAAAAGTGCTGGTCACTCTTGTCCGACGGTGCTGGGCGCTTATTTAATGACCTTAGAGGGATTAAAAGTGCTGTATAAGGATGAAATTGCAAAGCGGGGGGAAATAATGGTCGAATTTGCCCATAACGAAAATGAAGGCGTGACCGGCGTTATCGCCAATGTGATAACCAACATAACCGGGGCCACTGTCAATCTAGGATTTAAAGGGATTGCTGGTAGTTTTGACAGGAGAAATTTAATGCAATTTGACGCATCCATAAAATCAAATGTTAAATTTACCAGAAAAGATTCTAATGATTCCGTGAGCGTTTTTTATGACCCCAGTTCAATTCCAGCCGACCCAAAAACGTCTATCTTAATGCAGCTATGTTTGCAAGAAAACGCAACATCCGACCAACAAAAAGAGTTCAGAATACTTTGGCAACAGCGTGTTGAAAGAATTTCTAACCATATCAGCGAAGTCATTAAAGTAAATTGAAAAATCAGTGGTTTTTGTACACAAGTCTTTTAAATTCAACAACACCCAGCCCCACGTTAAGCTGATTCGCCTTCGGCTCAGGGAATGCGGCGTGGTTTTTGCTTAGTTTTTTCAGGACAAAATTGGGTTGCGTTCACAAAATCGGCGGGCAGCTTACGCCTACGTTCAGCATCAAAAAAGACCCTCTCGCGAGGGTCTTTTCGATTCCTGTGCTTTTATTCTCATTTCTTTGCAACACAAATCCCGCGCCATATCGCTACTCCATCAGCCCATAGAGTAAAACCCCAGCGGCGACGGCGAGATTGAGCGAGGTGCCGTGCCCGCGCATTGGGAGGGAAATCAGCGTGTCGCAAGCGGAGATTTGCTTGGGGGAAAGTCCCTTTTGTTCGCTGCCGAGAAGCAAAACCCAGGATTCGTTATCCAGATTCAGAGATTTCAAATCGGATCTTCCGCGTGCCGAGGTGCCGATTACTTTGTGGGTGTTTTCTTTCGTCCACGCGAGAAAATCATCGAAGGAGGTGCGTACGACTGGCTTCCAGAAGAGTGCGCCCATGCTGGCACGCACAGCTTTTGAGTGATAGAGGTCTACGCCACCGTCGAGGAGAAGCAGCCCATCTGCGCCGACTGCGTCGAGGGTGCGGAGAATCGTACCGAGGTTGCCAGGGTCTTGGGGAGCGACAATCGCTGCGCCGCGCTGGAAATTTATCAAGGCTGAGAGAGAGAAATCACGTTGTTGAATAGCGGCAAGAATCCCTTGGGGATTTTCCTTCCCCGCCAGAGAGCGAAAGATATCGGGAGATGCTGACTGGCAACGAATCCCTTTTTTAGTGGAAGCAGATATCAGGTCACGGGCGTATTCGCTTTTGAGAAGTTCGGGGGCGTAGATGATCGTGTTCACATCCCAATCTGCTTCTATCGCCACCCCAATGTGATGAATCCCCTCTACAAGAAATAATCCCGTTTCTGTGCGAGACTTACGTCGATTAAGAGAACGAAGTTGCTTGATCAATGGATTATTGCGGCTGTTGAGGGTTTCTTTTTCTATCATGGGAAGATTGTACAACAAAAATCGCAAAATTTGTTGTACAATGGCAGGAATCTTATTCGTTTACTGGAGGTTTATATGTATAAAAGACGTTGGTTATTTATTGTTTTGGTATTTCTGCTCGCATTAACCGCAGCATGTGGCGGCAATGATGCAGCTGCGCCTGTTGAAGAAGCGCAACCCGCTGAAGGGGCTGCCCCGCCCGCAGAAGCACCTGAACAAGAGGAAGCTCCGGCGGCTGAGATGGAAAGTGAATTTCCACTCCCTGATGATGTTGATGCTGGCGCAGTAGTTGATCTTGGTGACGGCGCGATCAATTTTCAGACTTCGCTTAGTTTGCCAGATGCGGTCTCTTTTTATCGTTTTGCCTTTATCGAACTCGGCTATGTAGAGAGAGAACTACTAACCACTGTAGAAGATACAGCTTTCAGCGTTGTCTTTGATGGGCACCCCAGCGGAAAGGCGATTGTGGTTCAGGGCGTTGATCTGGGCGGAAGTGTAAATATCAATTTGCGCTTTGAAGATGTTTAGAAATTAGTAATGTTAATAGGTATTTCGCAAGAAAAGTCATTGCGAAATACCTATTAATTTAGATGAAACTCTTCAAGATCATCCCTTCTTGGCTCCCTGCGATTGCAATGATGCTCGCCATTGAACTGCACCCCAAAAGGTGGACAGGTAATAAAAAGAGCCTAGTGAGTTAGTCGAACAGACTCCTTCGTTGTGAAGGGGTCTGTTTTGTTTTCAATTGTATCCTTTCATAGTTGTAAAAGTAGATATATTCCTCA
>Ga0209361_1000480_pt1 | contig 36363 bp, 31 predicted proteins | sample SaaInlV_200m_DNA_3_FD_184657 | JGI IMG/M metagenome (GOLD analysis project Ga0209361, IMG submission 184657) | Marine microbial communities from expanding oxygen minimum zones in the Saanich Inlet - SI037_S4LV_200m_DNA (SPAdes) (version 2) | ecosystem: Environmental > Aquatic > Marine >... | reverse complement strand
ATTATGGACAAACTGAATTTACGTCCGCGAAAATGCCTTGATTTCAAGACACCTTATGAGGTATTCTTCGGACATCAACCTGTTGCACTTACGACTTGAATCCAAGTTCTGAAAGAAGATCCCAAATCGCCTTGAATCTTATATCCGCTACCAATATTGATAGAACCCTTCCTGTATTACGATCAAATAGAGGAATTGAGACTGTGATCAATGACTCACCCAAGGCCTCATCAAAATAAACTTGGCTAAAGTAAATATCCTTTTTCCCCAAAGGATAGAGAAATTCATCCTTCTCTGCTCTGCTTTTAAGCTCGCTTTGATTGAAGGTACTATCACGAGATAATCGAATTTCTTCCTGCCCTTCAATATCCAGCAAGATCATCTCCTGATAAACCCTTTGCTTCAAAAGAAAGATGTTCAGGATATCTCGCTGCTCCTCGGAAGTACGCCCCCCTAGCGCATATATTTGATCCAAGAGGAGCAACTCATTGATTCGTTCTTCAAAATACCCATTTATCTCAAGACTTATATGTGCTGCCAGGTCGTGCTGCGCAATTCGGCTCTGTTCTTCGAGAGAAGAAAACCCATAGGGTCCAATAAAAATTGACGCGAAAAGCATAGGGCCAATTGCCAGCCCTATAAAAATCAACTGAAAGCGAAGACGCAAATTTTGTTTCACAGCGATTATTCTTCTATCGTTACGATCACTTCAGCTGCCTGCACCAAAGATGCTGGCAACTCAATGCCAATTGCCTGTGCGGTTTGAAGATTGATCCCTAAATAATATTCAGCTGTCTGGACAGGCAGTTCAGCGGGATTGGCACCCTTCAGTATCTGATCTGCCATGGGGGCAGCTTGCGCTCCAGCTTCTTCATGAATAATCCCGTAAGCCATCAATGCACCATCTTCAACCTGTGCAATGCTCGGAGCAGAGACTGGCCATTGATTCTCAATAGCAATGGCAACCAGATCATTCACATGGGCATTAATGGTGCTGTCTGGTAACATAAAAATCGCATCCATATCTGCAGGTATATTATTCAGCAATATGCTTACTTCTTCGTCATTACGAGCAAAGCCTTCCACGATCTCAATTCCACGCTCGGAGGCAAATTCAACGATCTGCACCATTGCACCGTTTGGGGCTGCATCATCAGGGTTATAAGGGAAGAAAATACGCTGTATATCGGGAGAAACTTCCAGAAGCAATTCCAGGCGTCGACCCTGATTTTGGCTAAGTTTTACACCTGTTATATTTCCACCAGGTGTGGTCAAGTTTTCCATTACACCAGCCTCTATAGGGTCTGCGATCACACCAAAAACAACAGCAACCTCGGTTCCCTCGATAATACGGTGTGCGGCAACTCCGGTAGGTGTGCCTGCCGTAAAGATCAAATCCACATTGGCGGCAACCATATCTTCAAGCGCAGCATCCAGATCATCACCTTTGAGGGGTGTCTCAGAGAAGACATAGCTTATATTTTCACCTTCAATATAGCCCAACGCTGTCATTGCCTCTCGAAAACCTTGCACATTTCTCAAGCCATTCGAATTATTCGTTACTAACCCAACGGTAAAATATTCACTCTCATTTCCCTTTGCCCCACCACAGGCTACCAAAAGCAATGCGCAGGAGATAAAAAAAACCATCCCTAAAGAAAACTTCTTCGTCTTTTGCATCATGCCATCCTTTTTGTATATCTTTTCATCATTATGATAATGTTGCCGTCAAATTATTTTATTAGACTTTTTGCAAAAGTCCAAATTTGATGATGCTCCCTGCGCCGAGGGCGGCGATTAGAGCACTTAAGCCAGAGGTCTATTGAATCATTGGACAAGCGGATCGTCCGCCACCGGAGTTTGCCCGGCTTCGAGTAATTGTGTGCGCAACTGACGAATAGTCTCCTTCAACTCTACCATGCGGATCTCCCTATCTGCAGTTAATTCTACGAAATTCTGCAATTCTTCTGTGCGCTTCTGAACATGTTTTTCAAGATCGTTTGCATCTTGAATAACGCGTTTATAGAGACGAGCATTATAAATTGCCTGGGCTGCCTGCGCGGCAAAGGGTTTTACCAAAAGAGCTTGTTCTTTTGAATAGAGAAAATCCCCTCGGTGCCTGTCCAGCGTCAAGAATCCGATCAGTTCATCTCGTGCTAATAAGGGTATTCCCATCCAGCTCGCCAGTTCTTCTGACTGCCCCCAATTCTGAAAACGATTATCGTCTTTGGCGTTGCTCACCAAAAGTGGTTCTCTTGTTTTCTGAATTTCCTGAAAGAGTTCATTGTCATCAGAGAAAATACGCCCCTTAACTGAAGGGCTAATTCCCCGATCTACTGCCACGCGTACGTTGCCATCTTCATGCAGAAAAATGGCGCCACTATCCAGCGGCACAACTGCCTCTATCTGGTTGAGGATCAGTTCGAGCAAGTTCTCCAACTCTAAAGAGGTAGATAATGCCGTAGCGATGGCGTTCATCGTTTGTAATTGTTGAAGGTGCTGCTGCACTTCTTTGTGCAAACGAGCGTTGTATATCGCCTGGGCAACTTGTGGGGCAAAAGATTCTGCCAGGGTTGCATTTAGAGAGGTAAATGCTTGGGGTTGACCACTGTCGAAGGTCAGATAGCCAACCAAAGTATCGCGAGCGTATAGCGGTATCCCCATCCAACCCCGAATTGAGGAAGGACGCTTCCAGTTATTGAAATAAGGTGATGAGATAGCATCATCCAGTACGAGCGATTTATCACCCATTTTTATTCCTTGCATGAGTGTTTCGCTAAGTTTCACAGATATCCCCGTAAACTGTATTGCCTCGCCAACTGCTTTCACAAGGGTTAGGTTTTCATTTTCTTCAGCGAGGAAAATTGAGGCACTATCACATTCGATCACCTGAACGACTTGCTGAAGGATTATTCCGAGAACATCTTCAAGCGCTAAAGTGGTGGAGAGGGCGGCGGTAATTGTATTCACAATTTCAAGCTGACGCGCATATGTCTCCAGGGCAGTTTTTACAAGAACTTTCTCGGTAATATCTTGAAGTGTACCAACCATGCTGATGATATTTCCATCGGAATCAAGTTCGATTTTTCCTAAACCATGTACCCAGCGTATTTCTTGCGTATGCTTCTGTCGAATACGATATTCTTTGTCAAAAGGTTTATGCTGCTCTGCCACTTCGTCTGCAAGGTACGCCGCCATCATTACCTGATCCTCGGAGTAAATGAGATTAAGCCAGTTCTCTAGGTTGCGCGGGTAGTTTTTGTCAATGCCGAAGATAGCATCCAGAATTGGGCTGCTGGTCCATCTCCCTGAATTGAGATCAAGATGATAGGAGCCAAGGTTCGCGATCTCTTGCGCCTGCTGGAGAAAACCTTCGCTTTTGTTTAAGGCTTCTTCTGCCATTTTTCGCTCAGCAACTTCCCAGCATAGATCAGCTAATGTTGAAATCACTTCAATATCTTTCTTATTATATTCCTGGGGTTTATTGCCAACGCCAAGAATAGCTACGATTTTATCTGAACGCAATACAGGCACAACCAATTCACGTTTTAATTCAGCATGACCCTCTGGCAACCCTTTGCGTTGTTCAAGAGAGGCATAATCATTATGAATAACAGGCTGGCGTGTTTGAATGCAATCTACCCATACCCCTGCCTGCTCGACTGGATAGTGTCTTTCCAAATTCGGTACTTCGCAATATTCAGCCTGGGTTCGTGTTGACCAGGCTTGCAAAGAGAGGCTGTTTTGATCTTCATTAAGGAAGTGGAAGAACCCTATCCGGCTACCGGTTATTTTTTCAGCTTCGTCGAGCGTTTGTTGCAAAACTTCATCTAAAGAGTGTGTTAAAGAAAATTCTGTCAACTGTGCACGTACTTCCAACAATTGTTGGGCTTGGACTTGTTCTGTAATATCCTGCACGGTTCCTAATGAGCGTAAGGCTTTGCCGGTTGCATCATATTCTGTTTCACAACGTTCGCGCACATAGCGTACTGTTTGGTCGGCTAATAAGAGACGGTGTGTAATATCATAGGATGTTTTATCTTCCAAAGAACGGGAGAATGCTTCAGCGACTATTTCACGATCATCAGGATGAATTTTTTCAAGAAAGGCGCTATACGTTGCAGAAAAGGCTTCAGGTTCAAGTTCGAAAATACGATAAATTTCATCAGACCAGGTCAATTTATCTGTGAGCAGATCAAGTTCCCAGTGCCCCATATGCCCTATTTTTTGGGCTTCTTTGAGTTTCTTCTCACGTTCCTGTAATCTTTGATCGCTTTCCATGCGTTCTGTAATATCTTCCACAAAACCTTCAATATAGAGTGGCTCACCATCAGCATCACGGACAGTGCGTGCTTTTGTTGAGATCCAGATCAGGCTCCCATCTTTACGGCGGTTTTCTTCAACAAAATCAATCAACTCTCTCCCCGCCTTCAGAGAATTGATGAGTTCATCTCGCACTTCCCCATCAACATAGAGCTGCTCACGGATATCCGTAACTTCAGAGATCATTTCTTCTGGCGTCTCGTAACCATAAATTTTGGCGAGAGCCGGGTTCGCCATCAAGAAGCGTCCATCAAGGGTAGAGCGGAACATCCCCTCAAGGGAGTTCTCAAAAATACTACGATATCTCTCTTCGCTTTCTCGTAATCCTTCTTCGGCTTTAATTTGCTTACTAATATCGCGTAAAACAGTAACAAGAACTTTACGCCCTTTATATTCCATCATCCGGCCAATAATTTCACATGGGAAAACACTCCCATCCTTACGAAGAGCATTTACAGTATAGGGTTCTTCGTATCCTGAAAGCATATGGTGCATGACTATATCGCGGTCTTCGACCGTAACCCAATCTGTGCCGGTTCTCCCAACAGCTTCGTCCAGAGAGTAACCAAAGAGTTTCTCGGCAGCCAGATTTTGCTCGAGACATATTCCTTTTTCAGATATAAAAATTGCCTCCGAAGAAGCTTCTGACAAACTACGGAATCTTTCTTCAGCCTCAACACGGTCAGTAATATCAATTAGAACACCTTGAATAGCAGGTTCTCCATTATAAGTGATTGCCTGGCTTAATATCTCAGCATTAAAAGCGCTTCCATCCAAACGCAAGGCTTCAAAACTATATTGGCTTATAGGATTTTCACCAGTCTCCTTACGCTGCATTTCTTTCTGTACAAAAGCCCAATCTTCGGGTGCAATGGTCTGTTGGACAAGGATTCCGTGCATATCTTCGGCACGTTCGTAACCAAAGATATCAGCCAAACCCTGATTGCAAAACTTCACGGCACCGTGTTGAACTACATAGATCCCTACCAAGGAATTATCAACCAGGCTACGATATTTTTCTTCAGACTCCTTCAAAGCAACTTCATTCTTCACTTTATCGCTAATATCATGAACTGTTGCAAAAAAGGCTTTCACCTTTCCATTATTGTCTAAATGGGGAATATAAGAAATAGAAACCGTACGCGTTTCGCCATCATAGCGCGTGATCCGACGCTCGTAATGTAGTTCCTCCCCATGCTCTATCATCCATTCCAAATTAGGCCGAACTTTTTCATAATTTTCCAGAGGTAATATTTCTTGGATCAATTTGCCAACTACTTCTTCCTTTGCAAAGCCATACCAGGAAGCATAAGAATGGTCAGCATAGATATAACGCTGCTCACGGTCTATGTATGAAACCATTGCGGGAATATTATCCATAATCAAGGTAAGCTCTTCTTGATTAGAAGCCAGCTCCGCGGTTTTTTTTCGAATTTGTATTTGCAAAAACCGAGTAACCCCCAAAAGGAAAGCAAGAAAGACAATAGCAACGCCAGCGGTCCAAAAAATCCACGCAGGCAAAATATCTTTCACCACCGCACCGTCTTGCAACCAAAAATTTAAAGTTTCATAATAAAAAGAATTAGAATCACTTTTCAAACGATATATTTCTTTATCCAGATTCTCTAAAAGAGCAGCATGCTTCCCTTTAGTAGCGGCAATACGCACCTCAATGGGGTTGAAAATGATCGTACTCTGTTTTACTTGATATTCTTGCGCATGTTGCAAAGAGAAAAAATGATTTACTACACCAGCAAAAACATCTCCTCTCTCTATAGCCAACATTACATCCGCATAACTATCATAGAAAACAAAAATTACATCAATTTCAAAATTCTCAAGAAGGGATGAAAGTTCTACAGCATGAATATCATCCTCTAAAACTGCTACGGTTCTATTTTCTAGATCAAGGATGGAAACATCCGCATCACCGCGCTGGACATAAACTTGCCCCCAATTTGTAAGCAGAGTTTCCTCCGAAAAATCGAAGCGTTTACTCCGCTCCTCCGAATACGCAATCGGACTTAATAAATCTATCTCCCCCGCCTCTAATTTCTTTAAACACTCTTCCCATTGGCAAGGAACAAAGTCCAATTCCCATTGTTTCCGTCGCGCAACCTCATCGAGCAGACCAATCACAAATCCTTGAGGAGATCCATCTTCGCCGGTAAAGGAAAGAGGTGAATTCTCATATAACCCAATACGAATAATATTCAGGGGAGCATAACTAGCCTGAGCAAACAAAAGCAGTGGCAAGAAGAAGAAAAGAAATTTGCGCCTGGTTTGCATCACATCGATCAACCTTTCAACTACTTCATTAAAAAAATAGAGACACAAAAATGGAGAATTTCCGTTATCGAAACCACATTGCTCTTGGGGACAACGCTGCCCGTATTGCTCACAACTCTTGCATATGTGGGTCATAATACCCCATATCCAAATCTAATTGTATAACGAAGTAGTATCAATAATAACTACTCTATCCTCTTCCCTATATTACCTTATATTACATGAAATAAATTTACGAATACCCCACAAAAATGTAAACAATGCCCTCAAACAGGCAGGCAATCAACCACAGGCTTCTTGCAAAAAAGAACAGTGATGCATTAATGCCCCAATTTTTTTGAATATCTTCCAGGCTCTAAAAAGCATGAGTTATTTATTTCAGGAAAAGAACTTGACAATAAAAGTATTTTGAATATACTTACTATATTCAAAGAAAGGAGAAATCTAATATGACTAAGCAACGGCTCTTTTACAGCCCTGAAGAAAATCACATCGCAATCATCTGCTCCGGATTTTGCAGGCAAAAGCGCTTCAAAGGGTTTGCGACCGAAAAAGAACACATCTGGCTCGGGCCTCGACGGCTTACCCATCGCTTTGTTTTCAAAGAAATCAATCTGGGACCCAGAACCGCCCATATTCTCCTCTCCAATGTACTCACGGTAGATCAAGTTCACCTTGAGCTGGAGCTAAAGGTCTTCTATCGAGTTGACCCTCGCGATACAGCACCAGAGAACCTAATTCAGGTTTTGAAGATGCCCAACGCGGGCTTCGAAAGCATTGTTCGCACCAATACAGAAGAAAAAGTACGCAACGAAATCTTTGTTCAAAAGACAGCAGACAAACTCTTCTCCTATCATGGGCGACGTGATTTGCGTAAAATGCTCAGCAATCGCATTTCTGAACGAGTGCGTGGCTTCGGTATTACGGTAAACCCTCTCTTTGGTGCTGTGATCTTGAATATGCAGCCCAATGCGATCTACAAACAAGCCATGCAAGAAGCCTCAGCTGCAAAAGCTCAAGATTTGGCTTCAATCAGGCGGTTGGCGGCTTCTCTTGATGCAATGCCAAAGCTGACATCAGAACAAGCAGAACAGATCCTCTACCTGCAAATGGCTTCTGCTGTGAACAAAACCGGTAATATACCGCAAGCGATCTACACACAGCACAACAACGAAAGTCCAGCACCGACGCAAGGATTGCCGTCCGTAAATGCTAATCAACCAGAAGGTCCTCAACCTAAAAAGGTAAAGCCTGAACACAAATACCCTATTGCTGCGGACTAAACAAAAGTTATGATGCTCGCTCCGTCTAAGTGAAGGCGCAGGAGCATCGCAAGCCAAAGGCTGCCCTAAGAAGGCAGCCTTTTTCATTCCAAATTTTCAAAAGAAAAACACTCATCCCCCCGTTGACATGTTATACTCGCGCAACAGAAATGAAACTTATTAAATCACGCGGGGTTGTTAAAAGCAGCCCTGCCGGTAGGAAAAAATCGGTGCCTGAAAAAGAACAAAACGAAGAAAAAGAAATTCTAAAAAACGCTTCTCAGGGCAGCAAAGTGGCATTTGGTCTCTTATACGAGCGTTATGTAGATCGCATCTTTAACTATGTCTATTACCGTACGGGTAATACCCACGATGCAGAAGATCTCACAGCGCGAGTCTTTCAGCGGGCAATGAAGCATATTACCAATTATCAAGATCGCGGCGTCCCCTTTTCTGCATGGCTCTATCGAATTGCACATAACCTCGTCGCAAATTGGCATCGTGATCGTAGCCGCAAGCAGGAGATCACCATTACAGAAACAATGGTCATCCCTGCCAAGCACGAGCATCCTGAAACAACATTGCTCCGCACAGAAGAACAGGATGCCCTGCTGCGCCTGATCCGTGATTTACCACCAGACCGCCAACAATTGCTCATCCTGAAATTTGTTGAGCATTACTCCAATGCAGAGATCGGCGACATCATGGGACGCAGCGAAGGTGCGGTCAAAAGCCTCTATCATCGCACTTTGCTGGCTTTACGCGATCAAGTTGATGGGTTGGTACTTGAGATCGAAGGAGAATAAATTATGCTACATATCGTTACTGACGGCGCAGCAGATATGCCCCCCGAATGGGCAGAAGAATACAGCATCCACACCATCCCTATCAATATCCAATTTGGAGAAAAAACTTACCTCCAATTTATTGATCTTGATTTTGAAAGCTTCTACCAAAAAGTTGCCGAGACCAAAATGGTCCCCAAAACGGCTCAACCATCCCCGCATCAATTTGTTGAATATTATAAAAGCATCGCTCAAGAAGGTGACACAATTCTCTCCATCCACGTCACCAGCAAACTCTCGGGCACATATGCTTCTGCCGTGATCGCCGCTGAAGAACTTAAAGATCAATACAAGATCATCACTGTCGACTCAGCAGGTGGCTCAATGGGATTGGGTTTCATGTGTCGCGAAGCACGAAAAATGGAACAGGCAGGAAAAAGTGTGGATGACATCCTCGCATATATAGAAAATACCAAAGCGAAGGTACAAATTATCCTGACCCTCGACACCCTCGAATACGCTCGCATGAGCGGTAGGGTCGGCGCACTATCCGCTGCGCTGGCATCTGCTTTGAATGTAAAACCCATCGCAGTACTTAAAGATGGCATCATAGAAATGGTTGGCAAAGTGCGCACACGCAAAGCTGCCCTTAAACGCGTCATCGAAATGGGTCAAGAAGCCTACAGCGATCAACCTGTTTTTCTCAGCGTTGTCCACGCCCACGACCTTGAATCCGGCAAAAAACTACTGGCAGAAGCAGAAAGCCTGTTCAACGTAAAAGATACCATCATCACCGATCTTTCAGTATCACTCGCCACCAATTTTGGACCTGGAACCGTTGGGCTAGTTCTCTACCCTGCAGAGTAATAAACGATGAGTAACAAAGATAAAACCAATCAGATCGAGACCTATCTCGATAGCGCGATGAAATCTGTCCGCCCACCTGAAGATGTGATGCAACGACTTCGTCAGCGCATTGGCAACCTCGAGCCGCATTATCTTGCCAAACGACTTTCTAATATAGAATTTTGGATCATACTCGTTGGCAGTGTGATGTCTGTGGCGATGGTTATCCTAACGTTTACACGAGCCTTATTCTATTTCTTTCAACGCAGAAAAAGAGTAGCGTAAAGTTTCATCAATTTTAAAAGCAAGATGCGCTGCATATTCAGAATGCAGCGCATCTTTTTTATTTTCGTCTTCTTTCAAGAAAAGTATTAATCGCCCCATTCTGGCAAAAGAACAGAGCAGATCTTTTTCGCTTCAGCGACCAAATCTACGTTGACGGGTAAACGGAATTTTTCTGTGACGCGTAAGCGTAAAAAAACGGAAGCCTGTTGAAGCTCCGCGGGCGTTTCGTCCATTTCTTCCAAGACCTTTAAGAGATCGTATGCGCTTGTACTTGGCGGCGTGATCCCGCGTCGAATCAAATATTCCCGAATGGCAACACCAGATGCACGACGTGCACAGACACGCATCTTCCCGTGGTTGCCTGCATCTCGCGCGCTTTCTGCCATTTTAAATTCTTTATTGAGTTGTGTTTTCCAAGTCATGGTGGCGATTATAGCAAAAAGCTGGCTTTGAAAGCCAGCTTTTTTTGTCCTTTAGTCAACAAAACGATATTTGAGCAACGCCCAAATCGCTTCGAAAGCATCGTGGAGTTTGATCTTCTTTCCGTCGGAATAATCGCGTGGGTTAAAGGAGATCGGCACTTCAAAAATGCGTACTTTTTTCTTGAGGATTTTGGCAGTGAATTCAGGCTCAAAATTGAAGCTATTGGAGTGGATGGTGATGCCATCCAAGACTTCGCGACGAAAAACCTTATAGCCCGTTTCCATATCGGTGAGGATGTTGTTGTAGAGAATATTGGTGGCAAGAGTAAGTAGCTTATTGGCGATCATGTGCAAGAACATAGTCGAGCGACGCGGCCCGCCGAGGAAACGTGAACCGTAAACAACATCGGCAATGCCTTCTTCGATCGGCTTCAGAATTTCGGGGTAGTCACGCGGATCATATTCGAGATCGGCGTCTTGAATGAGAAAAATATCGCCTTTTGCTTCGCCAAAACCTGTTCGTACTGCTGCGCCTTTGCCTTGGTTTTTTTCGTGCAAGACAACGCGTATTTGGTCTGTTCCATCCAACTCTTTCAAAATATCGCGGGTTCCATCGGTGGAACCATCATCAACGATGAGAATTTCCCATGCCAAGCCTGTTGCCTGAACACGCTTTAGGATTTCGCGGACATTTTGAACTTCATTATAAACGGGGATTATCACTGAAAGATTCATGGGGCAGATTATATCTTAATTTGGGTAAGACGCAACGCCCCACCCAAGCGTAAAATGACTTTTCACCTAATGCACAAGAATGCAGCCCTGCGTTAGAATAGGGGCGGAGATCAACTATGAAACGAAACCAAATTTCAGTAATTCTTTTATTCTTTTTGCTGACTATCAGCCTGATAACAGCTTGCAGCATGGAAATCTCAAAAGTGGGCGATACGACTGTTGCCCCTACAACCGGAATCATTACCGCAACATTGTACCCAACCTTTACACCGCGAGCGACCGCGACCCTGCTACCTGCTACCGCTATCGCAACTGTGGAACCGGTTTTGGGCAAGGCAACTGCACAGATCAACGTACGTCAACGCCCTAGCACGGCAAGTGAATCCATCGGAGCGCTCAATATCAATAGCGAAGTGCAAATATTCGGCAAAGATGCCACTGAAACCTGGTATCAGATCTACTTTGTTTTGCCAAGCGGAGCGCGAGGCGAAGGTTGGGCGGCGGCAGATTACATCTTAACCGAGAGCAAGCCAGATGTCCCGGTAACATCAGGAGGCAGTACATCTGGTGAAGATGAGAATGCAAATGGAAGTGTTACCCAGCAGGTCAATGTGCGTAGTGGTCCCGGCACAGAATTTGACGCACTCGGCATGTTAAATATTGGTGATGGAATTGTCGTAACAGGAAAAAATCTCGGTGGAACATGGCTGCAAATCGAATATACCTCTGGCTTAGACGGGAAAGGCTGGCTCTTTGCAGCATACGTCGAAACAAGCATCAGCGACGAACTGCCTATTATTAACGAAGCAGGCGACATAGTTGGCATTAGCACCCAAACCAGCATCGCTGCAACGGCATCACCCGTTTATACGCCTGCTCCTGATGATGGAGACACAACGGATGAGCCCGCCATTCTGGTCACTTTCTCAACAAATGATTCGCGTGCCTTCAGCTATAGCAGCGACGTATCATCCCCAGAAGGCGACGAAGAGGACTGGGTCGCTTTTCATCCCAACTCCCCGGATGAACTCCGCGTGAATTTATTGATCGATCTGGAATGTTCGGGGAATGGCAGCTTAATTGTTGAAATGTGGCAAGGCGGGATCGAGTTAACAGAGTGGGGCGCACTCGAATGCGGCGATAGCGACTACAAACTAAGCATGTTCCGCGATGAAACTTATCAATTTCGTTTGCGCGCAAAGAGAGCGCGCGAGTTAGAATATATCCAATATACTTTGCAAGTACGCGTAGCTCCCTAACTCGAAGGCAGGACAGGCGATGAAGAAACTCTCTACTCTCTTTCTAATTATTTTATTTAGCAGCCTTTCTGCTTGTCAGAGAGAAGAAACGTTATCTTTACCTCCTACTTCGACAACGCCTGCCAGAGAGATCAGCGTCACAGCAACGGTTACAGTTACGCCAACGCTTCTCCCCACGCCTGACCCCGCACTCAATGCGACCCTGCAAGAAGTAGAAGGGAGTGTAGAAGCCAAAGATATCGTTGAAGCGACATTCTCGATCGCTGAAGATGGCAGGGTAGTGCAAGAAGAAGGGCAAGTGCGCACGCTTGAAGATGGCTATACGCGCGTTGACCTTTCAACCGGCACGCTCATCCGCATGGCGCCGCTTTCTTACTTCACATTAGTCTCTAATGAACCTGTCGATGACAGTTTATTCACCCGCATCAAATTGGAATTAGGACAGATCTGGGTCGTACTCAATGGCGGCGTTGTAGAGGTAGAAACCCCATCCGGGCAAGCAGCAGTGCGCGGCTCTTATATGATGATCGAAATTGACCCTGTAACACAAGAGGCCCTTATTACCTGTCTTGAAGGAAGTTGTGAATTAAGTAACCCCGCTGGCGTTCTACAACTTACCAATGGGCAACGCGCCAAACTACAGCCTCCTGAATTAACAGAAGGGAACTTCATCTTGCCGCCTATAGAAGAGATGCGTGAAAGAGATTTCGCTGAATGGCTCTTTTTCGCTCCCGAAGCGCAAGATATTTTTCCGCATTTACATAAAGAAGGTATTCTCCCCTGGGAAGATTGGGAAGGCATTCTTCCTGATGAAGACGGCGATTTCCCAAATCTGGATGAGCTTTTCCCCGAACTGCCACTGCCTCCCCCCGACGATGGTGGCCTCTTAGACGGCGACGGCATTCTGGATGGCGACGGTCTGCTTGATGGAGATGGCATTCTGGATGGCGACGGTCTACTTGACGGAGATGGTCCACTGGGTGGCGATGGGCCTCCTGCAGGAGACGGGCCACTTGGTGGTGCTGGCTTGCCTTAATCATAAACTCTCTTTAAAGAAAAACTCATGCACTCAAAAAAGAAAACTCTGTCTCGTCAACTGGTCTTGTTATTTACGACCATCTTCATTTTAGTAGCGCTCGAAATCGCATCTCTCTTTCCAACCGTTATTACCCCGCTCGAAAGAGCTGATCTCGCTGCGCGTGATTTTTTCATGCGTTTGCGTGGAGAGCAAACACCTGATGACAGGATCGTCATCGTTGCGATTGATGATTTCTCCTTTAACTGGACAGGCTATCAATGGCCCTGGCCTCGCACCTATTTGGCGGAGATCGTCACATCGCTCAACGACGCAGGCGCAGAGGTAATTGGGCTAGATGTTTTCCTTTTTGAAGAAGATCCTGAAGGTGACCTCGCATTCGCAGCAGCTTTAGCGGAAACCCCACTTTCTGTAAATGTTATCCAAAAATATACCGATCAACAAGGCGTTGTTTCATTACGCCTGCCGCAGCCCATTTATCGAGACATACTAGACGGACAGGGCATTACGCCCATCCTCCTTGATGACGATGCCATTGCACGTAGCCTCATTGTCCACGATCAATTTCTCGAAGAAGATTATTACAATTGGGCATTTGAAGTTGCCGGGCTTTATCTTGACAACAGCCATCCCAGCGATGCCTTGCCAAATAGTATCTACCTAAATGGCAACAAAGTTCCTTTGCAAAACAATCGTTTTCTAATTGATTTTCGGGGTCCAGCCGAGAGCTATCCCATCTATTCAGCTGCCCGTGTTGTTTTGGGCGATTACCCTGCTGAAATTTTCAAAGATAAGATCGTGCTTATCGGGGCAACATCTGTTACTTTGCAGGATGTCTACCCAACGCCATTCTCCAGCCGAATCCGTACTTCGGGTGTAGAGATCGTTGCCACTGCGGTCGATTCGCTCCTGAATCAAAACTATCTGCACGTTGCCCCAATTTGGGTCAATATTTTTCTCATTCTTCTCGCAGCGTTGATCTCCCGTCTCATTACCCATATTGCACGTCCCGGTCTCGCTATCAGCCTAATGACAGGCAGTTTATTTCTCTATGCCATGATCTATTATCTCGTTTTTCTTCAGCAAAGGCTTTACCTGCCTTTCATGGCGCCAGAGACAATGCTTTTTCTGGGCGTCATCATGCCCACGCTTGAAGAATCCGTAACACAAGAAATTGAAAAACGGCGTGTGCGCAATCTTTTTATGCGTTTTATCTCCCCAGATATGGTCACGCAATTGCTTGAAACCCAAAATATCGACTCGCTGAATAAACGTAGTGAGATCACGATCCTTTTTTCAGATATTCGCAATTTCACCAGCATGTCTGAAAAGCTAACTCCCGATGGTGTGGTCGCCCTGCTTAATCCTTATTTAGATGTAATGACTACCGTCGTTCATCAGCATGGTGGCACAGTGGATAAATATGAAGGCGATGCGATCGTGGCTTTTTTTGGAGAGCCGATTCGCTATGAAGATCACGCCCTCCGCGCTGCCCGCGCCGCTCTCGACATGCGGCTTGCTCTCGTTAAATTAAAGAAAGGTTGGGCGAAAGAGGGGATTCTGCCAGAGCACTTCGACATTGGTATCGGCTTGAATAGCGGTGACGTTTTTGTAGGGCTACTCGGCTCCGAACAGCGTGTTAATTACACCATCATTGGTGATAATGCTAATCTCGCTGCTCGCCTGCAAGATTTGAGCAAGGTCTATGCGTGGCCCATGATCATCAGTGAAAGCACACATCATGCGATCAAAGAAGAGTTTGAAACCGAGTTCATTGAAGCTGTTCAGGTAAAGGGGAAAAAAGAGCCTGTGAATATCTATAAATTGATCGACAGGAAGTAAAAGCGGGGCTTTGCAAATCATTTATGGGAATTTATCGTGATTTCTTGTACAACCGCCTTTTTTTATGGTAGATTTAACACTTGCTATTATCAATAAGACAAAAGAGGTTTCTATGAAAAAGACGAATCCACCCGATATTATTATTGGAAGACTTCCCCTTTATTTGCGCGCCCTGCACAGAATGGCAGATACCGGCTCTCTTGTTACCTCATCTCAAGAGCTGGGTGAATGGGTTGGTATATCAGCCGCACAGATCCGCAAGGATATTTCTCAATTTGGTGAATTCGGCAAACAAGGCACTGGCTATAATATCCAATTCCTTACAGAAAAAATACGTGAGATCCTAAAGATAGATCGCGTTTGGGATGTTGCTATTATTGGCATGGGCGATATCGGGCATGGCTTGGCTCGTTATCAAGGCTTTCTGGATCGCGGGTTTCGCGTACGATTAGCTTTTGATAATAGTCCTGAGAAAATTGGTACAAAAATAGGGGATTTGCTCATTCAGGATATTGCAGGTATGGTTGAAAAAATCAATTCGGCAAAGATCAAAATTGCTATGGTCGCTGTTCCTGCAAATCATGCGCAAGAAGTTGCCGATGATTTGGCTAAAACAAGCGTTAGGGCAATCCTTAACTACGCTCCAATCCGTATCAATGTTTCTGAAGGCGTACATGTGCAATATATTGACCCCGCTACGCATTTACAATGGATGACTTATTACCTCTAAGAAAAACTCATTATAAACAAAAAAAGTCCCGATAAATTATCGGGACTTTACGTTTAAGAAATATCTCTAAACCCTCGGCAAATTGCGTTGCAGAACCGGATATAACTCTAATCCACGCACGGTGCCTTCAACAACACAAGTGAGAGGGTTATCGACCAAATAAGCGGGGATACCTAAAGATTTGGTAAGCAACTTATCAATACCTCGCAAGAGAGCGCCGCCGCCACAAAGAGCAACACCGCGATCAATAATATCGGAAACCAACTCAGGAGGGGTCTTCTCGAGAACACGTCGTCCTGTTTCGACTACATCCTTAAGCGGGTCTTGCAAAGCTTCGACGATCTCGCCTGTTGTTAATGTTACGGGGCGCGGCAATCCTGTAACCTGGTCTTGCCCTTGCACTTCCATACTTTGTTCCTGATACTGGGGCACAGCCGCGCCGATCTTGATCTTCAGTTGTTCAGCAGTTGCCTGCCCGATTATCACGCCATATTTACGACGAACGTAAATCGCGATTGCTTCATCTAAATCCAGCCCGCCTGCGCGTAATGTTTCTGCAGAGACAATACCATACATTGCCATCACAGAGGCTTCTGTTGCGCCGCCTCCTAGAGAAATGACCATATTGCCAGAAGGAGCGCTAATTGGCAGGTCAATACCCAGAGCAGCCGCCAACGTTTGCTGGATCAAAGTAACTTCACGGCTGCCAGCTTCGAGCGCAGCTTCGTAAACGGCGCGACGCTCAACACTGGTAACTCCATAAGGAACAGAGATCATTACTCGCGGACGAAAGATACGCATTGAGCCACTGACACGTTGCAAAAGATATGAGAGCAGAGATTCTGTGATGACGTAGTCTGCAATTACCCCATTTTTGAGTGGACGGGCAACTTCAATATTTTCGGGAACACGTCCGAACATATTTAGTGCTTCTTGCCCAACTGAGACCATTTTCTCAGTCATTTTTTCATCATCGATCTCTATAGCGACAATAGTCGGCTCGTTGAGCAATACTTGTGTACTGTCTGCGAGCCGAGTATTAATCGTACCGAGGTCAATGCCCAATTCTTTTGAAAAGAGGGCCATTTTATTCTTCTGTCGAGCGAGAGGAATGCTGCTTACTCTTGCGATAACGACGTACTGCATCCAAACGCAAATTTGAACGGCGCAAAGCCGCAGACATAGCTAGATAACGATCTGAGTCGGGGGGAGGTCCCTTTTCCATATATTCTTTGGCACGCGCTTGTGCCGCTTCTGCTCGGGCAATGTCAATTTTTTCGACATTCTCTGCTCGGTCAGCAAGAATAGTGACAATATCTGGTTGGATCTCAGCCACGCCGCCTGCAACGGTAAAGTTTCTTTCTTCACCATCTTTACGCACCTGCACTACGCCAAAATTCAGCGTAGTCAGCACAGGAGCATGGTTAGGCAGAACGCCCATAATCCCACTCGTACCGGGGATGACTACAATATCGGCATCCCCTTCATAGATTGGTTTGTCTTGCGAGACAATTTCACAGCGAATTGGCATATTTTCTTCCTTTACTTAATTCTTGTAAATCATTTGCCAGCACAAAAATGTTGGCTCATCATGCTATTCGCTATTCCTTACGCGTCCCCGCGCATAACCTTGGCTTTTTCAATCACATCATCAATCGTGCCAGCCATCATAAAAGCTTGCTCTGGCAGATCATCATGCTTGCCATCCAATATCTCGCGGAAGGAGCGGATAGTATCCGCAAGCGAAACATATACACCAGGAATACCTGTGAATTGTGAAGCTGTCACAAAGGGTTGCGAGAAGAAACGCTCGATCTTACGAGCACGGGAAACGAGTAACTTGTCGTCTTCGCTAAGTTCGTCCACACCGAGAATCGCGATGATATCTTGCAAATCTTTGTAGCGCTGGAGAACCTGTTGCACTTCACGAGCAGTACGATAATGCTCATCACCAACGATATTGGGATCAAGAATACGGCTGGTAGAGGTTAGAGGATCAACTGCCGGGTAAATACCCTTTTCTGAGATAGAGCGCTCGAGTGCGATAGTAGCATCCAGATGGGTAAAGGTTGCTACAGGCGCGGGATCGGAGTAGTCATCTGCGGGAACGTAGACAGCCTGCATCGAGGTGATCGAACCTGTACGAGTGGAGGTAATGCGCTCCTGCAACTCACCCATCTCTGTGGAAAGGGTCGGTTGATAGCCTACCGCGGAGGGCATACGTCCAAGCAACGCGGAGACTTCTGAACCAGACATGGTGAAGCGGAAGATATTATCAATGAAGAGGAGTACGTCCTTGCCCTGATCACGGAAGAATTCCGCCATAGCCAGAGCAGAGAGAGCAACGCGCAAACGCACGCCAGAAGGCTCGTTCATTTGACCAAAGACCATCACGGTGTCTTTCATAACGCCCGATTCAAGCATTTCGCGGAAGAGGGAGGTTCCTTCACGAGTACGTTCGCCCACCCCTGCGAAAACAGAGTTGCCTTTATGAACACGTGCGATCGAGGAAATTAACTCGGTAATAACAACTGTCTTGCCAACACCTGCCCCGCCGAAGATACCGGTCTTACCACCCTTGGTGAAGGGGGCGATCAAGTCGATGACTTTGATGCCGGTTTCAAAAATTTCTACGCTGGTTGCTTGTTCGGAAAATTCAGGAGCTTTACGATGGATCGGGTAATAAGCTTCAGCTTCAACTTCACCGGCACCATCTACAGGCTGACCGAGCACATTGAAGATGCGTCCGAGCGTTGCCAATCCAACGGGCACTTTAATCGGGGCACCGGTGGCTACAGCATCAACACCACGACGGAGACCATCGGTGGTATCCATTGATACGGTACGCACCCAGTTATCGCCCAAATGTTTTTGGACTTCCAAAACGAGCGGGGTTGTGCCTTCACGCTCGACTTCAATTGCCTCAAAAAGCCCAGGGAGCTGTCCATCTGCAAATTCTACATCAACAACGCCACCCTGAACCTGTACTACGCGACCTGTAATATTCGCCATAATTACCTCCGTTACTTCTGTGACTGAGCAAGCGCTTCTGCGCCGCCAGCAATATCGAGAATATCGCCAGTAATAGCTTGCTGACGAACCTTGTTATAGTCTAATTGCAACGCTCCGACCAATTCGTGGGCGTTATCTGTTGCATTACGCATAGCAACCATACGTGCAGCATGTTCACTAGCCAGTGATTCAAGAACTGCCTGATAGACCTGCAAAGCTGTGAAGCTAGGAATGATCTCGTTCAGGATCTCTTCGGCATCCGGCTCGTAGATATAAGCTGCCGCTGCGGTTTTTTGTTGTCCATATTCCTGCACCAGATCGTCACTATCATCTACTTCGAGGGGCAGAAGTTTCTTCATGACTGGTTCTTGCCGTCCCATTTTGATGAAATCAGTGTAGACCAGATAAACTTCGTCCACGTTGCCCTTCAAAAACTCACCTACAGCAAGATGTCCAATAGCGGAAACATCTCCAAAGGAGGGCGCGGCGGGCAAGTCGCTGAATTCTGCCATCACATTTCCACCACGGCGCATGAGAAGATCACGTCCCTTGCGTCCAACAGTAATATACTGCGTGGGATTTTTGTAATTATCGAACTGTTGCATATTAAAGCGGATAACGTTGGTGTTATACGCACCAGCCAAACCGCGATCGCTGCTAAGTAAGATAACTAGCGTCTTCTTTACTTCGCTGCGCTCCGTTAGAAGCGGGTGCAAAGTAGAACGCCCGGGCTGCCCGGCAACGTGCTGTAAAACCTGCCAGGCCTTGCTGGCATAGGGGCGTGTTGCTTCAACTTGATCGACAGCCTTGCGAACTTTGCTCGCGCTAACTGCTTCAAGTGCACGCGTCACCTGTGCAATATTTTTTACGCTCCGAATACGGAGCCTCATATCTCGTGCTGAAGCCATATCTTAGCCTCTGCTCTCTATGCTTGCCAAGTGTTTTTGAAAGTTTCAAGTGCCTGACGCAATTTTGCTTCTGTATCGTCAGAAATTCGATTCTCATCAGCAATCGCTTTGCCAATTTCAGGATGCGATGTTTCCAAATAGCGCAGGAGATCGGTCTCCCAGGAACGCATACTCTCAAGCGGAACTTCATCGGCGAAACCATTGGTTCCGGCAAAGATAACCATCACCTGATTTTCGAGCGAAATTGGTTCATATTGCGGTTGTTTCAGAATTTCCTGCATGCGCTGACCACGCTTGAGTTGACCTTGGGTAGCAGCATCCAGATCTGAGCCGAACTGTGCAAACGCAGCCAATTCGCGATAAGAAGCCATATCTAATTTCAGACGTCCAGCAACTTGACGCATTGCCTTGGTCTGGGCTGCACCACCCACACGGGATACCGAGATACCAACGTTCACCGCAGGGCGGATACCAGCATTGAAGAGGTTACCTTCAAGATAGATCTGTCCATCTGTGATCGAGATCACGTTGGTGGGCACGTAAGCCGACACGTCGCCGAGCAAGGTTTCGATGATCGGGAGAGCGGTCAACGAGCCGCCGGTGCCAGCAACAGGAACGACTTTGACATCTTCCAAACCTTTGGCAGCTTCTTTAGCATTATGCTCTGCAATCGGTCCATTATAAACTTCGCCATTGACCGAAGTTTCTTTGGTGCCGAACATTTCAGCGTAGTCTTTTTTGACAAGAACAAAGTGGGTATCAACACGAGCTGCACGTTCGAGCAAGCGAGAGTGGAGATAGAAAAGATCGCCGGGATATGCTTCACGTCCAGGTGGACGGCGAAGAAGGAGTGAAACCTGACGATAAGACCAAGCATGCTTGGAAAGATCATCATAAACGACCAACGCGTGGCGTCCGGTTTCCATGAATTCCTCGCCCATCGCGCAGCCAGCGTAAGGAGCAATATATTGCAGCGCAGCGGCTTCATCAGCAGAAGCCAAAACGACGATGGTGTGATCCATCGCGCCATAGCTTTCGAGCATGGCAACGGTACGTGCAACGGCAGCTTTTTTCTGACCGATGGCAACGTAGATACAAACCAGATCTTTACCTTTTTGGTTGATGATCGTATCCAACGCAACGGCTGTTTTCCCTGTTTGGCGGTCACCAATAATTAGCTCACGCTGTCCACGACCAACGGGGATCATCGCATCGATGGCTTTGATACCGGTCTGGACGGGGGTATCCACATCCTGACGACCGATCACGCCGGGAGCAATACGTTCGATTGGGCGATAGCGGCTAAAAGCTACTGGGCCCTTACCGTCGATGGGTTCACCAAGAGCATTTACCACGCGTCCAATCAAGCCATCTCCAACAGGCACTGATGCAATACGTCCGGTAGAGCGAACGCTCATACCTTCAGCAATTTCATCGTACGCACCCATGATAATGACACCAACGCTATCTTTTTCAAGGTTGAACGCAATGCCCATAACGCCATTTTGGAACTGAACAAGTTCCTGCGCCTGAACATTCGCCAAGCCTTGAATACGTGCAATACCATCACCAGCTTCGGTAACAGTACCAACATCACTAATGCCAACTTCAGGCTCAAACGCGTCGATTTGCTGCTGAAGATCACCCGTGATTTGTTTAATCAGATCTGACATTTGTCCTCCACGTCCATCAAAATTCAAGATAATTTCGAGAGATTAGGCGGCTATCTTGATTCCGCCATAACATACAATAGCCCGAATAAGGTCTACCTATCCGGGCAAAAATTCAGATTGCACCGTGTTGTTTTGTATGGGTTTAGATCCATGCAGTTGAACACTCTTTTGATAAATTCGCTCTGTGTACAGAACGTGCTTATCATACCTGAAAGGAAGTGTATTGTCTAGTTTTGACCTCTTCTCGAGGCTTTATATGGAGAATCTTAACCAAACTCTAATAGATGGATGAAAAGCTACAGAACAGAGATAACATGAAGGTATAATTGCAGCGTTTCGCCCTTAAATTTAGGCTTGCTACCGTTAAATAAAAATATCTCCGAATATATACATTCTCCACTTAAAGGTTACCTACTCGAATGAAACTTTCTGAACTATTTGGCTCCACCCTGCGAAAAGCCCCCACCGATGCAGAAACCGCATCCTATCAGTGGCTGGCGCGTGGAGGTTATATCCGCCCCACCAGCGGCGGGGATTTCGTGACTCTGCCCCTCGCCGAACGTGCGCTGAACAAGCTAAGGGCAAGACTCCGTTATGAAATGGAATCACGTGGGGGTCAAGAGATCGGCGCGCACGCTGAAATTATTCAGGTTGCCGCCGGGGATATCCAATCCTATCGTCAATTGCCAAAGCTACTCTATTCCTTTGATGAGATCACGAAAAAAGCACACCCGCGTTTGGGATTATTCGGCGCGGCGCATTCGCCCAGCCTGAATATCCATGTTTTAGCGACATCTGAAGACGTTCAGAAAAACTATCAAAAAATGCTCGATAAAATATGGGTCGAGTTTTTTGGAAAATTAAAAGTCAACGCAGCCAAAACCGAATGCGGCGGCTATGCGTTTATCACCGCCAAAGGTGGCACGGACTATATCCGCTGCCCGCAATGCGGCTATCTTAACACTCAGGATTTTGCCCAACAAACGAAGACCGCCCTCCCCAAAGAAGAGCTTTGTGAACTGGAAAAAGTCGCCACGCCAGACGCGCATACCATCGAAGCATTGGCAAGCTTTTTAGATATGCCAAAAGAAAAAACAGCGAAAGCTGTTTTCATGACCGCAAAAATCGCCAGCGCAGAAAAGTTCGTTTTTGCCATTTTACGCGGCGATATGGAGTTGAGCGAAGCAAAGTTAATGACCGCACTAGGTGCATCAGAAATGCGCCCAGCCACCGATGACGAGATCATTGCCGTCGGTGCAGTGCCCGGATATGCTTCGCCGGTTAGCATAAAAGATGTATTGGTAGTCGTGGACGATCTAATACCTGAATCGACCAATTTGGTTGCGGGCGCGAACGAAGCCGGCTATCATCTTCGGAATGTGAATTACGGACGTGATTACACCGCCAAGATCGTAACCGATCTGGCATTGGCACAAACCGGCACACCTTGCCCGAAATGCAATACAACGCTCACGCAGGTTTCTGGTGTGGAATTGGTTAGTACGACTTCTTCTTATGCAACAGACGAAGCAAGGTACACTGACGAAAACGGAAAAGGTCTGCCAATCTGGGTAGCAAGTTGGGCACTCGATCTTGGACGTGCACTGGCCACTGTTGCAGAAAGCCATCATGATGAGTATGGGCTTTTGCTCCCCCCCGCCGTTACCCCTTATGATATTCACTTGGTCTGGCTACCCGGAAAAACGATAGATACGCGCGGCGAAGCTGAAGAGCTATATCTCAACCTGACAAGTACAGGCTTCACTGTTCTCTATGATGACCGCGATGCCCGTGCAGGTGAAAAGTTCAACGACGCCGATCTGATCGGCTGCCCCGTTCGCATCACCATTGGCGAAAAAGCGCTGAAAGAAAATTGTGTAGAGATCAAATTACGCAATACAAAAGATAAAGAATTGATCCCACTGGATGATATTTCCAATTATGTTTTGGAGAATTTGGAATAGAACACAGATCACACGGATATAAACTATGACAAAAATAAACATGTCCTCCCCCGACCTGACCGATGCTGAGCGTCAGGCTGTTGCCAACGTCCTTGATACACCCATTCTTAGCATGGGGCAATACGTTAAGGATTTCGAGCAAGCCTTCTGCGATAGAACAGGTGCAAAGCACGCTATTGCTGTAAATTCTGGCACAGCAGGGCTACATCTCTGCGTCCGCGCAGCGGGCATCGGTGCAGGCGATCTCGTCATCACGACACCTTTTTCCTTTGTTGCATCGTCGAACGTGATGCTCTTCGAGAACGCTGTGCCCGTCTTCGTGGATATTGATCCGCGTACGGGCAATATTGATCCCGAACTCATCAAGGATGCTGTCGAAAATGTTGAGAAGTATCTCCCGCGCAAGGGCGCGAAAGCCGATGCGCCCATCAAAGCCATTCTGCCCGTTGATGTTTTCGGTCAACCCGCAGACATGGACCCGATCATGGCAATCGCCAAAGAGCATGATCTCACTGTGATAGAAGACTCTTGCGAAGCCCTCGGTGCGGAATATAAAAGTCGCCCCGCCGGCATGCTCGGCGATTTTGGCGTTTTCGCTTTCTACCCCAACAAACAGATCACCACCGGCGAAGGCGGTCTTGTCATCACTGACAATGACGAATACGCCGATTATATGCGCGCCCTTCGTAATCAGGGACGCGCCCCAGGCGATACCTGGTTGCAACATACCTATCTCGGCTACAACTATCGTCTCGACGAAATGTCTTCGGCACTGGGAGCGGTACAAATCTCAAGACTGGATGAACTGCTCGACAAACGAGAGCAAGTTGCGGGCTGGTATGAGGAGCGGCTAAGCGAAATTCAAGGTGTAGAAACGCAGATCGTAGAATCCTTCACCACGCGCATGTCTTGGTTCGTCTATGTCGTCCGTTTTGATGCTTCGATTGACCGCGACGCCCTCGCGCAGAAATTGATCGCACGCGGCATTCCCGTGCGCCCCTATTTCGCCCCCATCCATTTGCAGCCTTATATGGTCGAGCGTTTTGGTTATCGGCGCGGCGACTTCCCCGTTACTGAAGATTTGGGCAACCGCAGCCTTGCATTGCCTTTCTCGGGCGTAATGAGCGAAGAAGCTGTCAATCAGGTTTGCCACATCATCGCAGAGACGATTCGATGAAACTCCCCCTAAATCCGAAGTATTTGGGGGGATGCCCGCAGGGCAGGGGGGCGAATGAGCGAGGGTAATTTCCTCCCGCCGCGTCGTCGTGGGTTGCTCATGCATGGCATTCTGCTCGCCATTTTGGGCGGTATCACTACATGGGGTTTTATTGGTATTTCCCGTGCCGAAGTGGGACCTGTCTTCATGGTCTACATACTAATTACACTCATTGCTGCATTGCCTCTGCCCGTAGTCGGCTATCGTGCCTATGCCCTCCTGCGCGCCAATTATCATCTTGGGCGCGAAACGCTCAAGCTCTCTTGGGGCTTGCGCATCGAGGATATCCCGCTCAGCGATATTGAATGGGTCCGCCCCGCTACAGATCTGACTCTGCCGCTGCGCCTGCCACGTTTTCGTTTATTCGGCTCCATTTTGGGATTGCGCCGACATTCCGATCTAGGTACTGTGGAATTTCTAGCCTCGGATGCAAAAGAATTGCTCCTCATCGCAACGGCAAAACGCGTCTTTGCGATTTCACCAAAAGACCCGCGCCGCTTCACCCGTGATTTCCAACTTGCTACCGAGTTAGGAAGTTTATCTCCGTCCCAAGCGTTTTCCACCTACCCCTCCTTCATCGTCGCAGAAGCCTGGAAAAGCCTGCTCGCCCGCTATCTCTGGTTGAGCGGACTCTTGCTCAACATCGGCTTGCTCGCGTGGACAAGTTTCTTCATCCCCAGCCTTGAGAATATCCCCCTCGGCTTCGACCTAAACGGCGCACCCCAGGGACCTTTCCCTGCTGTGCAATTAATGCTCCTGCCCCTCATTAGCGCAGCCCTCTTCCTCGTCGGCTGGATCGCAGGCTTATACTTCTACCGCTGGGAAGAACAACGCATCCTCGCCTTCATTATCTGGGCATCCAGCACCTTAACGGGGATATTATTTCTCGTCGCAGTTTTATTTGCGATCACAACGCCAATTTCGTAGGGGCGAACGGCCGTTCGCCCCTACTCTGTAGTAGAACATCATGCCTCAATTATTCCTTGGTTCTATTTTCGCCATCATTATCTCCCTCCTCGCCTACAAAGCTAAAAGCCTCGATAAAAGCGGTGCGATAGCTGCCACCGTCGAAGGGATACTCATCTTTGGTCTCGGTGGCTGGGAATGGGCAATTCTCTTACTCGCCTTCTTCATTTCTTCCAGCGCACTCTCCAAAATGTTCAAAGCTCGCAAAAAAGGGTTGAAAGAAAAATTCGACAAAGGCAGTCGTCGTGATGCCATGCAAGTTCTCGGTAACGGCGGTCTCGCCGCGATCTTCGCCACACTAAATTATTTCTTCCCCGATACCCACTGGACGTGGTTAGGATTTGCCGCCGCGCTGGCTGCCGTCAACGCGGATACCTGGGCAACGGAGCTGGGGGTACTCAACCCAACCCGTCCCCGCATGATTACCAACCTAAAGCAAAAAGTAGAAAAAGGAACATCTGGCGGAGTTTCAGTAATGGGAACTTTCGCATCTTTGGCAGGCTCAGTCCTCATTGGCATTCTGGCGGGCATCTTTTCCCCCAACGGAAATATCCTCCCCATCTTCACCCTCATCACCCTCGCAGGGTTACTTGGCGCCCTATTCGACTCTTATCTCGGCGCGACCGTACAAGCCATCTATCATTGCCCCTCTTGCGAAAAAGAAACCGAACGCCACCCTATCCATCTCTGCGGAACAGAAACGCGCTTCAAACGCGGCTTCAAATGGCTAACGAATGATTGGGTTAATTTCGCTTGTGCAACTACCGGGGTTTTGATCGCATTGGTTTTCTAGCCCCCTGGCCTTCGAACATTCACCTCAATACAAAGCGCTTGGGAAATGCTATAAACTCTTTTTCTGATTTTACTCTCCCCTAAATTCCGTACTTAGAATTTGGGGGAGAGGCCCTTTAGGGCAGATGGGGCAAAACAAGTATAACTAGACACAAAAGGCTTCCATGATCTCGAAGCCTTCTTTTCATCTTTCTCTATTTCAATTCTCCATCGGCCCCGTCCGCTCAAAATACAAATCCATGATCGTTTGCGCCAGACTTACCGAGTCATGCCGCCATGGGAATTCGCGATCCAGCAAGTCGGCGGTATAAAGCCGACGGTCACCCGAAAGCTCATCGCCAATATTCACCCATGTCGTATTTTCGGGCAAAGTCGCTTCATGGCAATCATTGGCGATCACCAGCTCGATCAACCCCTCTCCAACATGGGATTCCAAAGCCGCGAGATGATCGTAACAAGTAAATGCATCCGTTTCACCGGATTGGGAGGCGACATTGCAAACGAACAATTTCAACGCGCGGCTTGCACGCACTGCCGATACCAGATCTGCTACCAATAAATTGGGCAGGATACTGGTGTACAAGCTGCCCGGCCCGATCACGATCACATCTGCCGCTAAAAGAGCGCGGATCACAGGCGGGAAAGCCGGTGCATTATCCGGCTCCAACCAAACACGTCGGATACGCCCCGCAAATGCCGGGATGCGGCTTTCTCCCTCTACGCGGACTTCATACGCCGAATGTGGCAACGACATATCGGCAACCAGCTTCACGTCATGGAGCGTGGACGGAAGCACGCGTCCATGTACCGAAAGGACTCTGCCCGATTCCGCTATCGCTTCCTCGAAAGATCCCGTAATATTGCTCAATGCACTGATGAATAGATTGCCAAAAGAGTGTCCACCCAATCCATCTGATCCGCTAAAACGATATTGGAAAAGTTGTGTCATCAGGGCTTCATCGTTCGAGAGAGCGGCCAAGCAATTGCGTATGTCGCCCGGTGGCAGGATGCCCATCGTCTCGCGTAATTTGCCCGATGAGCCGCCATCGTCCGCAACGGTAACGACCGCCGTCAGATTATGGGTGTAGGCTTTCAATCCGCGCAAAAGTGTCGAGAGGCCATGCCCCCCGCCAATGACCACGATCCGCGGACCACGCCCTCGCCGATTATATTGGGTCAACTCATTAACGATCTGGCTGCCCGGGCGTAAAAAGGGGCGCAAAAGAGAGCGATTCAACCCCCAAATTCCATAAGCAACGATGCCCACACCGATCCCACCGAAGATAAGTACACGCAGCGGGCGTGGCAAAAAACGCAGTGAAGCAACTGAGAGCGCTGGCAGCCACCAGGTTTCGGGTGCGGTGCGGTAAAAATCAAGCAGATAATATGCCAGACCAACGCCCAAAAGTGTGACGCCTGCCAGCACCAATCCGATCCAACGTTTCACTCCCAAACCCGGGGCAAGCCAACGCAAGGAGAGACGTAGATTTTCGCGAAAACGAGAGGGTTTCATGTTGTGATAATAGCAAGTTTCAGAGAGGGGGTCAATGCAACAAAAAAGGATATGTTTTTCACATATCCTTTTTTGATAAAAATTTTGTCTTAGACTCCTAAAACCTGCTCCACCAAGCGTTTCAATTTCGAAGGCAAGATCGGCTTATTCTCGATCTCGGCATTCAGATCTTTCAAATCCTGAAAAACTTCCGCATCTGCGACGACACTCAAGACGATCACTGGCTGCTGAAGATGGAAGTCGTTTCTAAAGGTGCGCAGCAAGTGCATCCCGGGGTAATGTCCAAAACGCTCATCTGTGCCCGGCGGGATGATCAGATCAAGCAAGATCAAATCGCAGGCGCGCAGCTTCTCAATATTATCGAGGGCCTCTTTAACGGTATAAAAACGTTCGATCAAATAGCCGCCCCGTTCAAGGGGGCGCACAACGTCGTTAATAATATCGGTATCGTCTTCGATCCAAACAATTTTTTTCTTAGGTGTACTCATATCTACCTCGCGGGTTGCTGAAAGGGAAGTTTGATAATAAAACGCACCAGGTGCGGCTGCCCCTCAGGTGAATCCCCTTGGCTTTTTTGTTCGCAAAAAGCAGAAATTGTGCCATGATGCTCTTTGAGAACTTGTTTCACAAAAAAGAGACCTTTGCCAGAGCCTGTTCTAAATTCGCCATCCGTCAACTTACCCTGATAATTTTCATCAAAGATCAAACCTTCTGCGATCTCCTCCGGCAAAATGCCCACCCCGTAATTCTCGATAGCAAGCGAATATAGATGCCCCTCTTGTCGCCCGCGAACTTTCACAAAACGCTCACGTCCGGGCGCACCCCGAAAGGAATATTTGATGGCATTATGAATCAGGTTATTAAAAGCAAGCTGCAAATGATCGCGCGAAAGCTCCACATGGGCATCATTTCCATCTACCGGGCGCAGATCAAACTTGATCTCGATCCCCTTACGCTTTGCTTCTGCTTCATAAATCCGTTTCGATTCGATCAGCAAAGTCTCAATACGTTGCCTGTAAAAGCGGTATTCGCGCTGGAATTTCCCCAAATTATTAACCACGGTCGCCAACGCCTCGGCGCTGTTGATGATCCCGTGGATGCCCATTTTAAGATCGTACTTTTTCAATTCATCGAACTCGGTCAGTAAATTCTCGGCATTTAAAATCCCCTGGATGCGCGTCTGGATTTCATGGGTAATTTTTTCGATATGATAACGCGCCTTCTCTTCATCGTCAAAAATGCGATAGAGCCATTCGGCAACCTGGGGCAAAGTTGCCTGAAGATGCGCGAATTCGTCCTCGCTATAATCTTTGACTTTGGCGAGGAGCCTCTTCAGCGTTTGGGCTTGCTCGGCGTCCAACCCCAAATTGGATACCGCTTCTGCGTGTTTTTCTAACGATATTTTTTCGTGGGATGCCTCAGCAAGCCTCAACTCCCCGTATAAAATTACAGCTTTCACCTCATCGTCCAACGCGACAGGTACCGCATAATTATAAATTCCAGCGTGACAGATGCTTAATCCCTCTTCCCCTTTTTCACGAACTTCCTTCGCCCGTCGTTTTTCATCCGCTACACATTTGGCTTTCCCGCCGGGCAGTGATTGAATATAGCGGCAATGTTCTTCATAAAGTGAAGGATTGTCAGAAGCAAAAATACCCACGCTTTCGCCATTTTGTTTTTCATAAATGCCGATCGGCAGCCTGGATGTTTGCGCAAAAATATCCAGAATGGTGCGGATACGCGCTTCCTGCGAGGCAAGGACGGCTTTTTTACTCATCATAGCGTGCTATCCCTACTCAATAGTTTGCTTGTAGATCGCGGAGATGATCTGCTTGAAAGCTGGGTCAGATGGGTCATATTCTGCGGCTTTGTATAGGAATTCTTTGATAGTTTCCGCTGAGTATTTACGGTGCTGAAGTTCTTCCAGCCCGGTTTTATCTTCCAGGTAGAGGACTTTATATTTGGTTAGCAGCGCGAGAATTTCTTCCATGCGTTCCAGGTCTTCAGATTTTGAAGCGAGTTGATATTGACGCTTTAGGCGAGTAATTTTTTTCTCGCCGATCCAACGAATGTGCTTCTGCGTATAGTGGCGTTCACCATTATCGCCACGCTTTAAAAGTGGGAAGCCTTCTTCTTCTTCCCAGCGAAAAAGAGTGCTTTTTGAAATATCGAACATCTTATAGATATCGACAGGGAGATATTTTTTGTCTGTTTTCATATTTTGAATATACTGAGTATACCTTTTGGGGAGATAAGCTTATCATACAAGCTCATAGAAAAAAAGTCAAGGCGTATAGACAACCTTGACTTTGCAACGCTGAAAAGTTTTTCTTTTTCCGGCTTTCAAAGAGCTTTTCGTGCCATCGTGTACAAAAAACAGGCAGAACACCTATCTCTAGTAATTTAACAATGATATACCTGCAGCCACGATACCGATACAAAAGACACAGAAAGCGAGAAAAACAAAGAGAATTCCGACAATAAGAAAAACTTTGCCGCCTAAACCTATTTTGCGTTCTAATGCCGCATCTTCGGGATTATTGGGATCATAATAAACGGTTATATTTTCCCCTACAGGATATTTCGCCAAAGTTTCTTCTGATTTATTACGATTACTATTTCCTGTACTCCCACCAAAAGTAATCCGATCCCCTGTATATTCCGTGCCAAGAAATTCGTAAGTATATTCCACTTCAGGGTAATAAAGCGTATTACTACTCTCATAACTTGTTTCCCGTCGCATCAAGGATTTTGTAATTCTCCCTACTGTAGAAGACCAGCCCAGGCTCTCTTCTGCATCCTTTTTCTCCTGAAAATATTTATAGATCATCACGGCGCCAATGATGCCAAAAACGACGAGTATAAAGCCACCAGCTAGAATACTAACAATCATTTTCTACCTCCGAGAGTTTTTTCAAGATGATTTTCATCTTACATCGTCTCCAAAGAAAAATCAAATCAGACCTAAATGGTATACTCTCTTTTCGCATTTTTGCGCAAGAAATAAAACAAATGTGCTATAATTTTCTCACCCCAAAATAAAGGTTTATCTATGGCTCAAAATGTTATCCGTGTCGTGGGGGCACGCGTCCACAATCTCAAAAACATCACGGTTGAAATCCCGCGTGATAAATTTGTTGTCATTACGGGACTCTCCGGTTCTGGCAAATCATCTCTCGCCTTCGACACGATCTTCGCCGAAGGGCAACGACGTTATGTCGAATCGCTTTCAGCGTATGCGCGCCAGTTCATCGGGCAAATGGATAAGCCGGATGTCGACTATATTGACGGACTTTCTCCCGCAGTTTCTATCGATCAGAAATCAACATCTCATAACCCCCGTTCCACCGTCGGCACGGTCACCGAAATCTACGATTACTTGCGTTTGCTCTACGCACGTGTTGGTATCCCGCACTGCCCCACTTGTGGACGAGAAGTGGTCAAACAATCGGCGCAAGAAATTGTGGATAAAGTCGAATCGCTCGCGGATGGAAGCAGGATTCTGGTTCTCGCACCTTTGGTTCGCGCCCGAAAAGGGACCTACCAATCCGTTTTTGAAGAGATCCGCAAGGCGGGCTTCGCCCGCGTGCGCGTGGACGGAGATGTCCGCTCCCTCGACGATGAATTTGATCTCGACCGTTATAAAATCCACACCATCGAAGCTGTCGTGGATAGGCTCGTTATTCGCCATCATGACGATGAAGAGGAAAGACAAGCTGCGCTCTCCCGCTTGACGGATTCTATTGAAACGGCACTGAAATTTGGTGATGGATATATGACCGTTGCGCTCACCCCTCAAGAGGGAGAAGGACACGACATCCATTACTCGGAGCATCTTGCCTGCCCCGAACATGGTACGAGCATCGCCGAGATCGCGCCACGCACCTTCTCATTTAACACACCACACGGAGCCTGTCCCGTTTGCGAAGGTTTGGGGCATAAACTCGAAATTGATCCCGATCTGCTCATCGCCAACAAAGAGCTTTCTCTAAATAATGGTGCGATTTCTGCATCCGAGTGGAGCGGCCCGCGCGAAGAGGGTGGCTATTATTGGCAGACCCTTCAAGCAGCCGCATCTAATTACAAGGTCAATCTCGACAAACCCTATCATGAGCTAAATGAAAAAGAACGCGACCTTATTCTCTATGGCAGTCGCGGGGAAGAATTTGAAGTTATTTATCAAAACGCCAAGGGAAATGAGTACACCTTTCGGCGTAGTTTTGAAGGGGTGATCGGCAATCTCGAACGTCGTTATCGTGAAACGAGTTCAGAATATATGCGCAAACGCATCGACGAGTTTATGTCGCAAAAGCCTTGTCCGGACTGCGGCGGCGCACGCCTGCGACCAGAAGCAGTTGCTGTGACCGTTGGCGATAAAAACATCATCGAAATGACAGCGTTACCTGTCGCGGATACGCTGGCGTGGACAGAAACCCTGAACTCCATTTTTAACGAGCGTGAAAAGATCATCGCTGAACGAATACTCAAAGAAATTCAGGCACGGCTCGGTTTCCTTGTGGATGTGGGACTCGATTATCTGACCATCAACCGCTCGGCAGGGAGTCTTTCAGGTGGGGAAGCGCAACGGATCAGACTAGCAACGCAAGTTGGTTCACGATTGGTCGGTGTTCTATATGTTTTGGATGAGCCTTCAATAGGATTGCATCCCCGCGACAACGCACGTTTACTCAAGACCCTGGAAGGGTTGCGTGATTTGGGCAACACCGTCCTCGTCGTAGAACATGATGACGAAACGATCATGACTGCCGACTGGATTCTTGACCTTGGCCCCCGCGCAGGTGAACATGGCGGCGAAATTGTTGCTGAAGGAACGCCAGAGACGATCTTAGCGCACCCCAAGTCACTCACCGGCGCATATCTCTCTAAACGGAAGCAAGTGCCGGTGCCGAGCGAACGTCGCAATGGGAGCGGTAAAAAACTGACGGTGGTAGGTGCTCGGGCAAATAATCTTAAGAATATCGACATAGACATCCCGCTAGGAAAATTGGTTTGTATTACGGGAGTCTCTGGCTCCGGCAAATCGACGCTGATGGGCGACATCCTGTATCAATCTTTGGCGAAAACGCTGAACCGTGCGCGCACGCTGCCCGCCGAACATGATGAAATTTTGGGCGTGGAACACCTGGACAAAATCATCAATATCAATCAGTCGCCGATCGGGCGCACGCCGCGCTCGAACCCGGGAACCTATACGGGGCTTTTCGACGAGATGCGGAAACTTTTTGCGCAGTTGCCGGAGAGCAAGGTGCGTGGGTATAAGCCCGGGCGTTTTTCTTTCAATGTGCATGGCGGGCGTTGCGAAGCCTGTGCCGGACAGGGGCAATTGCGAATCGAGATGCAATTTTTGCCTGATGTGTATGTACCTTGCGATGTCTGCCATGGCTCGCGTTTCAACCGTGAAACTTTGCAGGTGAAATATAGAAATGAGTACAGCATTGCCGATATTTTGGATATGCCGATTGACCGCGCCGCCGAGATCTTTAAGGATTTCCCGAAGATGGTTAAAAAGCTCGATGTGCTGAACGAAGTCGGGCTGGGATATATCCGTGTGGGGCAATCTGCACCCACGCTTTCGGGCGGTGAAGCGCAGCGTGTAAAACTGGCAAAAGAGCTCTCCAAACGCTCTACAGGGCGCACGCTCTATGTTTTGGATGAACCATCGGTTGGTTTGCACGCCGCCGATGTGCACAAACTGATTGAAGTGCTCCAACGCCTTGTGGACGGCGGAAACTCGGTGCTCATCATCGAGCATAATGCCGACATCATCAAAACCGCAGATTGGATCATTGATCTCGGCCCCGAGGGCGGGCATCGCGGCGGGGAGTTGGTCGCGGCTGGTACGCCGGAGGAGATTTGCAAGGTGAAGGAGTCTTATACAGGGGATTTCTTAAAGAATTATTTGGGGGAGTAGGGATCGTCGATTAGAGATTCAGACAGGCTGGTAGCGATAAGATCAACCTGTTTTCTTTTCTTTTTCGCTATTCATTTCGCACTTGTAGAGAAAAAAAATATCGATCAACGTCCCTTTGAAAAACACAACAGATTTTGGTGGTTTTACCAAATACCTTAACCAAAATTTAAACATCAACCCAAAGATTTGTTTTATCATCCAATTTATATTACAGACGAGGAAAAGCATTCAATTAAAGCTCACAAACCAAAATGTCTATCTTTATATCAAGGAGTATATTATGAAAAAAAATCTCGTGAAAATCATTGTTACACTGATCGTTTTGGCAGTAGCCATTCAGCTAGTCCCCTATGGAAAAGATCACAACAACCCCGCCGTGGTCGCTGAACCCAACTGGGATAGCCCCGAAACCAAAGCGCTCTACGACACAGCCTGCGCCGATTGTCACAGCAACGATACCATTTGGCCCTGGTACAGCAATATCGCGCCGGTCTCATGGCTGGTGCAGCACGATGTCGAAGAAGGTCGTGAGCACCTGAATACCTCGCTTTGGGGCCAACAAGAAATCGAAACGGACAAGATCAGCGAAGTCATTCTTGAAGGTGAAATGCCGATGAGGGTCTACCTCATCACCCATCCCGAAGCAAAACTGACCCAAGTCGAAAAAGATGCTCTCGCGCAGGGATTATTAGCCACATTTTCACGCTAGGCGGATTAAAATATCCGAGCCATACAAGAAAGCCTTTATTCTCATTGAAAGAATAGAGGCTTTCTTGTCTTTTGCGGAATGCTCATGAATTTAGGTTTGCTTCCATGCGAAAAATATTTATGCCTGTTAGTGTGATTCCGTTAAAAATTATTCTTCAGTTATCGAAATTACAACGCGCTATAGAAGTGCAATACAGTTCTTATATTTATGCAAAACTCATATAGAAGAGGGCTTTTTAGCGTGTACAATTGTTTTTGTTAAAATAAATCCAGTCTCTGAGCGGAGTGCAGTCGAAGAGCGATTCTTGCAACCTCGCCCTTCGTCTACAGGCTCAAGTACAATCGCCTTCCGCTCAGGAACTGTAAAAAAATAAGGAAAACTCATGCCCCAACAACAAATCGCATGTCCCCAATGCAGACAACCAATCGTAGCTAATATCGAGCAACTTTTTGACATAACAGCCGACCCCGGTGCAAAGCAGCGCCTGCTGGGCGGCGCGGCGAATGTCGCTCTGTGCCAAACCTGTGGATTTCAAGGACAAGTCCCGACTCCGATCATTTATCACGATAACGATAAAGACTTGCTGCTTTCCTTCTTCCCGCCAGAGTTGGCGATCCCCGTCAACGAGCAGGAACGAATTGTTGGCCCTCTCATCAAGAAACTGACAGATAACCTCCCTGCTGAAAAGCGCAAAGGCTACCTGCTGAACCCGCAAACTTTCTTCACTTATGAAAGCATGATAGAACGCATCCTTGGTGAAGATGGAGTTACGCCAGAGATGATCAAGGCACAGAAAGATCGCGTGGGAATCATCGAGAAGCTACTCACAGCCAACAGTGATGATGTCCGCAAGGTTTTGGTGAAAGATAACGAAACCTTATTTGACGATCAATTCTTTGGGCTTTTCGGTCAACTCGGGCAGGCAGCTGCCGCGAGCGGGCAAGCTGAAACTGCTGAGCAAATGAAAGCCTTGGAAGAATTCCTGCTGAGGGAAACCAAATTTGGACAAGAAATCCAAGCGTCTATGAAGGAGATGGAGGCGGCAGCCGAATCCCTGCAAGCCTTGGGAGAGGGGCTAACCCGTGAAAAACTACTCGAGTTGATTATCGAGGCTCCAAATGAAGCCCGCGAGCAGGCTTTGGTCAGCATGGCACGTCAGGGTTTGGATTACACTTTTTTCCAGCAATTAACGGAACGTATTGAAGGCGAAAAAGATGCAGAAAAACGTGGGCAACTGGAAGCCATGCGCGAACGCCTGCTGGATTACGTCAACGAGATCGACAAACAAATCGAAGCACGGATGAAACAGGCGCAAGGATTCTTGAATTCCCTCCTGGAGCAAGAAGATATTGGCGCGGCTACACAAGCAAACTTGCAGAGTTTCGATCAGCATATTGTCCAGGCCTTAGAAGCTATGCTCCACAAAGCAACTGAGGAAAAAGATGAGGCTTTGTTGGCAAAATTACAGCAGGTCGTTGCGGTGCTACAACAGGCGAGCGGTCCCACGCCAGATTATGAACTGATCGAGAAATTGCTTACCGCTAAAGATGATGAAGCAATGGCAAAAACGCTCGAGGAAAACGACGAAAAAGTGACCGATGAACTGTTCAAAACACTAAGCGGGATCGTGGCACAATCACAGGGGCAGGAAGATAAGCTCTCCCCACAGGATAAAGAGATGTTTGCAAAGATGGAGCAGATATATAATGCGGTTATGAAATACAGTATGAAAAAGAATATGGGCTAATTCGGTTTCTGTCTCATAAATACAATCCCCGCGAGAGTGAGTTCTCGCGGGGATTGTTATTTTAAGCCTGAAATTTTCCAAACCTTACAGTTTTGTAAGGCGCGCTATACCACCCTT
>Ga0209361_1000470_pt1 | contig 36994 bp, 19 predicted proteins | sample SaaInlV_200m_DNA_3_FD_184657 | JGI IMG/M metagenome (GOLD analysis project Ga0209361, IMG submission 184657) | Marine microbial communities from expanding oxygen minimum zones in the Saanich Inlet - SI037_S4LV_200m_DNA (SPAdes) (version 2) | ecosystem: Environmental > Aquatic > Marine >... | reverse complement strand
CCTTGCAAGTATAGCGTTGCTTGCCTTTAATAATCCCTCTTTTTACTTTGTTTGTCGATTTACACTTTGAACAATCCATAATATTTTTTTGGCAAAAATACAAAATGTATATATAATAAACAATGCCATTAAAAGATTAAGCGCTTTGGCCATGTCGCCAATTTCATCTTTACCTGCTTTTATTTCTTCATCAAGCAACTCACCTTTGCTCATTGTAAGGATTTTGTCTTTCAAATAAAGTACAGGTTTAACAATAATTCTGGTAGTAAGAACAGCCGAAAATATGGCAAACAAAATCAAGGCTATACCTAATACCCACAATAGTTTTTCAAATGCAGCAAAAGTATCTGATTTTTCTATCTGAAGACTATCAATCTGAGCTTTGTTTTTGTCAATAAACTCAGCAATAAGGATATTGATAGAATTAACCGTTGCAATAATCTGGCTTGAGACCAGGGCATCCAGTTCGTCGTAATTCTCTTCTACAATGCTATCCACATAGAATCCATTATTGTTAATTGTCTTCTGAATGAGGTTTCTTTGGGCATCAATTACTTTATCGCATTCATCTATTACTTGCAAAAGCATTTCCGGATTGTCATTTTTATCCCAATCTTTAAGGTTCTTGACAACATCATTTCTATATTCAGGATAAATTTCGTTATGAATTTTAAGTAATTCTTCTTTATCCTTCATAGATCCACCATTTAACCATTTTCTTGATAGGGTACCCGACGACTGGGCAAGTTGATCAATAAACTCAATAGAATTTAATACGGGAGTATATAAATGCACCCGATTGTCAATTGATTTACTTTTTTGCAGGGTAATTATCCCAAATGCTACATAAATGACTATACTTGTTGTAAGTATCACATAACCAACTGCTATTTTGCTGCCTATATTGAACCGCTTAAAAACTTTTAGACCCATATTACTAAAATTTATTTGTACTAAAAAAAAATCAAGGAAGTTTAATAACTATTTTAACTTTCTTTAAATCAGATGCTGAAAGACTATTCTTATAAACATAGCCTAAACCACCTTCTTTTTCCGACACATAATTGATCACTTTCCTGTCGGAATCAACAATAACAGGAGGTTTTTCAGCATTCGAAATTTGTTTTTCAACAAAATAAGTTTCCACGTCTTCAATACTCATTTTAAGAACTTTATTGTAAAAGACCAGACGTATAGAGGCAGTTCTGTGCTGATCGACCGGCTTAATTGATTTATTGTTTTCTGGCCATCTCCTTTTCGTTTTCCTCAGGAAATATAATTTAACTTTTGCCATGCTCATATTTTCTACAGAATTGTTGGCATTTACAATTACCACAACTTCTTCACTTTGTGCTTTCAGGGTAGAATTAGGCACAGATATAAAAATTAGGGATAATATACTTAAATATATAAATTTTTTCATATCAATTTAATTTTAATGTTTTAAAAAACAAATGCACTTTGGAATAAAATCGCATGAGTCGGCTGAGGGCCGGTAAGCACATAATTATACTCAAGCTTAATATGATTAAAAGGCAATATATTCCAGTTAACACCAAACATAATTGCACTATTGTCACTAAGGGCAAATCTTTTTAATTCAAAATTCGCTTCGTGCAAGCCAAGGTAAGGACCTCCATTTTCCGGAAGGTCTATAAAATCATACCTTACATAAGGCTTAAACCTTTTTTTCATGAGTTTGGTCTTGTAAGTAAATTCAGCACTAAATCCCTGATAGTTATACTCCTTACCTTCTGCTTCCGTTATGTCTTCAAGTTCATTTTCGTAGCCTGTTGTAATAAAATAATGATACTCAGCAATAAATTCAAATTTGGGATTTTCAAAATGAATGAAAGGAGCAAATCCCCATTCTTTATATTCTGCAAGTTCAATATTAAATTCTTCATCTTCCTCCTCACCTTCTTCTTCAGCCATGAATTCATCAAGATCGGAAAGTGAAATTTCATCGCCCAATTCCTCAAAAAATACCGATTTATATTTAGGTACAGTGTATCCACTTAAGCCTATTGTTAACTCATTATCATTAAATGGGAGGTAAAATTCAAGAACACCTGACAGACTCATACTGCTTTCATTATCTTCATATATATCAATCTCGAAGGGAGATTGTTCAGGTGTAATTCCTCTTCCGCTTCCAATGGCGACTTCGTACTTAATTGCCTGTCCATTGTCGTTTTCGAATGAGCCATGAAATTTGATTCCATAAATTCTGGTTAGTATCAGTCCATACTGAAGGTTTACCATATCCCTTGTCCTTACTGAATTACTCAGAAAACCATGCGTCCTTACTTTTCGATTCAGATATCCAATAGGAGTAGAAAAAATTCCTGTTTGAATATTGAAAGCATTATTGATTTGATAATTCATAAAAGCTCTTTCAAGGCCAAGATCTAATCGGCTATACTTAGTTCGAAAATTGATTTCGGTTAAAAAAGTAAGTTTTTCTTCGTATAAGTCGGTTGAAAATACGAGACCGATACCAGGAAAATGTAAAGAGTTCCTTTCTTCGGAATATTCTTTGATTAGTCCAAACTCATCATAAACCTCTGCAGCTTCCTCATCGACTACGTCTCCTGCCGCCATTTCATAAGTAAATTCACTAAAGCCGGATATGTTTATTTTCCGTTCCTGTGCATTCAATGAATTTCCTATAAAGAAAGAGACAGTAATACCAAGCATAGTGATAATTGCATATTTTTTTACCATAGCATTCGTTCTTTTTTTCATATCTATCAATTTTAAATGTTTATTTATACTGAATTACTTCTTGTGATTTAAAACCAAAAAAATCTATAAAATTTGTCTTACTACAAAAACAAAACATGTGAAATTTTTGTCTTCATGTTTGCCAATAAATACTTCTTTATACATCAACATAATTACCAATTATAACAAAAATTCATTTTACAATAAATCATGCAATATAACATTTTTTTAAATTGTTAATTTTTTTTTGCTCTGACAAGTTTGAAAAAACTATAGTTCGTTTAATTAATTCCAATAGTAAATAACTGATTAAAGCAACACAAATCTGCAATTCTAAATTTGAATTTAAACACTTCTTAGAAAAAAATGAGTTTCGTAGCTGCCAAAAAAATTATCACCAACAAAACATATCGAATAAATTTTGGTCCCCAGCTTACAGCAAACCTTGATGCAACAAATGCTCCAAGCATATTTCCTGCTGCAAGAATAAATCCGTATTTGTAATCTACCTGACTATTAATTATAAAAACAAACAATGCAAAAGGTGTATAAAGTAGAACTATAAATAATTTGACGGCATTTGCTCTTACAAGGTCGAAACCGGCAGCCATTACTAATCCGGCCAAAAGGAAAAAACCAACACCGGCCTGGATAAATCCGCCATAAATTCCTATAAAAAAGAAAACTACGATCTGTAAAAATCCGGGTTTCTTTTCCATTATACCTGCTTGCCCTTTAATCCAAATATCTGGTTTAAAGACAATTAGCAAAAACATAACAATCAGCAAAATACCGATTGTTCTGCTCATGATTTCCTCACTAAGTGAAATCGCAAATTGGGCACCTATTATTGAACCAACAATTGCAGGAATTGCTAACCAAATTCCCTGTTTGAAATTCAGAACTTTTTGTTGTTTAAAACTGCCAACTCCAATAATATTTTGCAGTAGAATTGCAATTCTATTCGTACCGTTTGCAACATTTGCAGGCAATCCGAGAAACATTAAAAGTGGTAAAGAAATTAAAGAACCGCTGCCAGCAAGCGTATTGATAAAACCAGCCAAAAATCCGGCTCCAATTAAGGCTAAAATAATGTACCATTCCATTTTGGCAAAGATAAGTTGAAAGTTTGAAAAGTTGAAAGTTTTAAATGTTTGTGAAGTTTGTTAAGTAAAATGATTGTCAAGCTAAAGTTTTGAGTTTTTTAGAGAAAGAATTTCTATTTGAAAGAATAATTGTTTTCTCAAAACCTTTGCTCTAAGTTTAGGAAACCTCTAAAAATGCAAATTTCTTACGCCTTGAGATTTACTATTTTTAGAAGTCCCCTTTATAACATGTGGCAAAAATTTTCGATTAAAGAAAACCAAATTAAACTTGAATTAGAGGTGGTGTATCACTTTCTCAAACCATAATATGGATCTGTTTCTTGACTAAAAACTACATCTTAAATTTGAATCTTTCAAAACTACAATTGATTAAATTTCATGGCATTACACAAAATTGATGCTTAATTAACAAATATTTACATTTATTTCATGCAAGTAATTATATTATTTTTAAGTTATTTGACATTATTTTTTTTTAAATAGATAAACTATGAAAATGATGAAATCAGTTTTAATTATATTTCTTACTTTAATGTCGGGTGTATTGCTCGCCCAAAATCAATTAATTATTCCGGATACAATTTCAGGGACACAATTCAACCTTACTCTACAAAATGGCACACACCAATTTCTTGTTGGCGACATTACGCAAACCATGGGTGTTAATGGAAACATTCTTGGTCCAACATTGATCATGAATAAAGGTGATGAAGTAAATATTAGTATTAATAATCAGCTTGGAGATACTACTACCATTCACTGGCATGGAATGCATGTAGCTCCCGAAAATGATGGTGGTCCTCATTCAATAATACTCCCAAATGCAATATGGAATCCCATATTTACAGTTTTGGATAAAGCCGGCACCTATTGGTATCATCCCCACCTGCACATGAGAACAAATGAACATGTGTCTAAGGGAATTGCCGGTTTTGTATTGGTTCGCGATTCGGAAGAAGCAGCATTGGTACTCCCAAGGACTTATGGAGTTGATGATTTTCCATTAGCTATTCAGACAAAAGATTTTGATAGTAATAATCAAGTTATCGTACCTTCAAATAATGATGATATTGTAATGGTTAATGCAACCATAGATGCAAATCTGGATGTTCCTGCACAGGTGGTCAGGTTTAGATTACTCAACGGTACATCTCAAAGGGTTTTGAATATTGGTTTGTCAAATAATACAGAATTTTATCAGATTGGATCAGATGGTGGTTTATTAAGTAGTGCTATTACACTAACACGTCTTGAGCTACCTCCAGGTGCAAGAGTAGAGATTCTTATTGATTTCAACAATATGCAAGGGCAAACTATGGAATTAAAAAGTTATGCTTCGGAGTTACCAAATGGAATTTATGGAGCAAGCTATCCTGGACATATGACAATGATGACCTTAGATGGATATGAACCAAACCCTATCAATGGTGCTGATTACAATTTAATGCAATTTACAGTAATTGCACAAACCGCAAATCCTGTAAACACTATCCCTTCCAATTTAGTTAGTGTTGTCCCTATTCCTGAATCTGAAGCAGTTATTACAAGGTCACTTACTTTTACACCTGAATCTATGGGATCAAGTCAACTCAACGGTTTGTTTCATATCAACGGAGAAAGTTTTAATATGGAAGTAATTAATTATACGATACCTTTGAATAACATAGAGATTTGGAGTATTTTTAATCAATCAGCTATTGCTCATCCTTTTCATATTCACGATGTGCAATTTTTTGTGCTTGACAGGAATGGAGTTGCTCCGCCATTAAGTGAGCAGGGAAGAAAAGATGTAATCTTGATTAAACATCAGGAAACAGTTAGGTTTATTGCCAAGTTTGATGATTTTGCAAATACTGAGATTCCATATATGTATCATTGCCATATGTTAGTTCATGAAGATGGAGGTATGATGGGACAATTTTTGGTGGTTGATAGTAGTAACACTAACATATCTAATAATTTAGCAAGAGAAAACGGAATACAGATTTACCCAAATCCTGCAAATGAGCAAGATGTTTTCATTAAATCAGAAAATCAAATTTCATACTATGAAATATTTAACACATCAGGTTTATTAATAAAAAAACAAGAGTTTAATAATCTTGTGTATAATGCAAAAATTGAAACAAAGTTTCTTCCTGCTGGAGTCTATATCCTGAAAATTAATGTTGATGGTATCATTTTTACTGATAAATTGATTAACTATTAAAAACTCAATAAGTCTTTCAGGCTTCATAAAAATGGTGATGGTATAACATTCTCAGGGTTTACAACCTGAGCTATAACAATCCTTCCTTTCAGGACTTTCGTTTAATATTTGTCAATATCACAAAGTTTTTTTTGTTCTATTCATCTGATAAATTAAACCAATTCGCATTCCTGAGAATACAGAATTCTCTTCAAATTCTCAAGATCGGTGGGATATCTGCCTTCTTAGGATTGAGACATATATTGTTCAGCATAATAATTTCAAATTGCCAAATTTTTATTAAGAGAAAAAATATTATCATACTTTTGTATAGAAATATTTGATTATTTATATGTTTAAAATAAAAACTTGTATTTTATTATTAATGTTTGCGGGCAGTGTATTTTCTCAAAAAAAATCCTTGCAAGTAGCAAATAATAATATGAATTACTCTTTTTTTAAGGAACAAAAATCAGATTCTTTTTCAGATAGTTTTGCGTTTGAAGCTTCAAATGACAATAAAAAAAATGAAATTATCAAATCTCGGAGCACACAACAAATTCCGGAAATAATTGTGGAGCCACAAAACCAATTAACATGTATTGGAGGCAATATTAGCTTTTCGGTTTCGGCAACCGGTAGTGCCCCTATGAGTTTTCAATGGCAATTCGATGGAAGCAACATTTCTGGAGCAAACGATAGCATTTTGAATATAAATACTGTCTCCTTCGGTAATATTGGAGATTATCTCTGTATAGTTTCAAATTTGGAGGGTGCAGATACTTCCGTAATCGTACAAATTGACTTGGTTCCGCTCTTATCAGTTTTAACATCATCATATGGTGGATTTGAGGTGAGTTGTGTAAATGCTTCAGACGGTTTCATAATTATAAATCCAATTAATGGAACAAGCCCTTTCAATTTTTTGTGGTCTGATGGAGCAAGTGATCAAAACAGAACAAATATGCCCGCAGGAATCTATACTGTTGCTACAAGCGATAGTAATTCTTGTTTTTCAATAGAAACCATAGAACTTACTGCACCGGAAGAAATTAATGCAGCAGCTGTAGTATTAACAAATTATAATGGCTATGATGTTAGCTGCTATAATGCTACGGATGCAGCTATTGGACTAAATATTTCCGGTGGGATTCCACCATATTCATTTTCATGGTCTAATGGCGCAACAAGTCAAAATCTTACAAATGTTGGAGTAGGAACTTATTACGCATTAATTTCCGACCAAAACAATTGTATTTACGATGGATTTGAGGGCGAGAGTTCGCAAACAATGCCATGGAATTATTCAACAACGATAAATTCACATGCTATAATTATTTTAAGCACATTCAATGTTTCTATAGGAGGAGCATCACTTATTAATGGCGACTATATTGGTGTATTTTACGATTCTCTCGGAACACTTGCATGTGGCGGCTATGTAGAATGGACTGGAACATCAATTGCATTAATTGCTTATGGAGCCGATGCAGGCCTCAATAGTGGTTTTGCAATGAATGAAAAATTCAAATATAAAATTTGGCAATCTACATTAGGTTACATTTACCCAGCCAAAGCTGAATACGACACAACTGGAATATTTGCAAATGACAGTACCTATTATGATAATGGAAACTCCGGATTAGCTTCATTAACCGTAAATGATTCAGAAATGTTTCAAACATTAGCAATTCTTGGTCAGCCAACAGAAATGTTTTCAAGCATAGAAATTTCTGAATGCAACGGATATTCAGTTTGTTGCTATGGAGATAGCAATGGATTTATTAATCTTTCGCCCGAAGGTGGTATTTCACCATATTCTTATCTTTGGTCAAATGGAACAACAACCGAAGATTTAAATGGAATCAGTGCCGGTTTTTATAGTGTTACTATTAGCGACCAAAATAATTGTACTCTTTACACAGACTCTTCGCAAATGGTGATAGATTCTGTTCCGGGCTGGACTTTTTCAAATACAGGTAGCAATCATATTTTTTTAATACAAAATTCTATTCCAATTACAATTGATGGAATTCAAATTGAAGCAGGAGACTATATTGGAGCTTTTTATTTTTCAAACGGAAGTTACTACTGCGGAGGCTTTGAAGAATGGACAGGGAATACTTTGTCGGTAACAGCCTGGGGAACAGAAGCCGGACTGAATAATGGATTTGCAGCAAATGAAGAAATAAATTGGATAATCTGGGATGCTTCTACAGGAATAGAATGTCATGCAAGTGTTTCATATCAAATTGCAGGATTTTCGCATTTTGGAAATTTTACTGCGAATGGAATTAGCGGACTAGAATCATTGGTGGCAAATTGTGTGCTCTCCGCTGAAACTTATGCAAATTTAACTCAAGCTACCTTCATAAATGTTACATATACATTATCGAACTATTCCGGGTATTCAGTATCATGTCCAGGTTCTAATGATGGAACTATTGATATTACTGTTTCCGGAGGAAGTTCTCCATATTCATTTTTGTGGTCGAATGGTGAAACTACCGAAGATATAAGCAATCTAAATGCAGGTGAATATAATTTGACGATTACTGATGCAAATGCTTGTACATTTTTTTCAGATACTGTTCAAGCCGGTTTCATAACTCTTAGTCAGCCGGACTCAATGAATATTACATTTAACTTTTCAGACTACAATGGTTATCATACTTCTTGCTTTGGAAACAATGATGGAGCTATAGTCCTTTCGGTAAACGGAGGGAATACACCATATAGTTTTTTATGGAACGATGGAGAAACATCTCAAAATAGGTCGAACCTTACAGCAGGTAACTATTTTGTATCAGTTACCGACAATAATTCTTGTATAGTAGTGGAAAACATTCTATTAAATTCGCCTGACCAAATTATTGCAAGTGCCTCTGTCATTACCGATTTCAATGGCTATAATGTAAGTTGTTTTGGTGCAGAAGATGCAATTGTAAACCTGAATGTTTCCGGAGGAATTTCACCATTTTCATTTATGTGGTCAAATGGAGCAACAACTCAAAACTTAGCAAATATTGGTGTTGGAACATATTATGCAATAGTTTCTGATGCAAACAATTGCAGCTTCGATGGATTTATTGGCGAAAGCTCTCAAACAATGCCATGGAACTATTCCTCAACCATAAACTCTCATGCAATTGTTATTTTAAGCTCATTTAATGTTTCCATCGGAGGAACTCAAATTAGCAATGGAGATTATATTGGTGTTTTTTACGATTCGTTAGGAACTCTCGCTTGTGGTGGATATGTACAGTGGAATGGAACATCCATAGCATTGATTGCATATGGTTCCGAAATAGGATTAAACAATGGTTTTGCTCCCTACGAAAAGTTTCAATACAAGATTTGGCAATCTACACTTGGCTATATATACACAGGAGAAGCAATCTACGATTTGACCGGAGTATTTTCTAACGATAGTTTGTATTTTGATAATGGAAATTCAGGCTTAGCTTCACTTACAGTAAATGACACATCGCTATTTCAAACTTTAGTTAATGTCAATCAACCAGACGATTTGATTGCAAGCATTGAAATTTCTGAATGCAATGGATACTCAATTTGTTGCTATGGTGAAAATACAGGATATATTAATATTACTCCCGAAGGAGGTGTTTCTCCCTATTCATTTCTGTGGAGCAATGGTGCAACCAGCGAAGATATAAGTGGTCTGACAGCAGGATTTTATTTTCTGTCGATTACAGACCAAAATAATTGCACTCTTTTTTCTGATTCTTCGCAATTGCTAATAGATACTATTCCAAATTGGACCTATTTTAATACGGGATCAAATCATGTTATATTAGTTCAAAATTCAATTAATGCAAGCATTGATGGAATGCCTGTTGAAGCAGGAGATTATATAGGAGTATTTTACAATTCGGGTACAAGCCTAAATTGTGGAGGCTACGCTCAATGGACAGGAACTACTTTTTCGATAACAGCCTGGGGAACAGAGCAAGGTATGAATAACGGATTTGCTGCAAACGAAGAGATTAAATGGATAATTTGGGACGCTTCAACTGGTGCTGAATGTCAGGCAGTTGCAAGCTATCAAACCAGCGGATTTCCTCAACTCGGAAATTTTACCTCAAACGGAATTAGTGCACTTGAATCATTATCGGCAACTTGTACGCAGGCTACATTTACTTATGCAAATCTAACTCAACCCCCTCCCATTGAGCTTATTTATTCTCTATCTGATTTCGATGGATATTCGGTTTCCTGCTATGGTGCAGAGGATGGAACTATCGACATTACTGTGAGTGGAAGTCTTACTCCATATTCATATTTATGGTCTAACGGAGAGACTACCGAAGATTTAGTTAATATTCCGGCAGGAGTTTATAATTTGACTGTAACTGATGCAAACTCTTGTGAATTTTATTCCGATTCTGCTGAGATTATAGCAAATTCAAATATAAGTTGGTATGTAAACCAGACATCAGCAAATCATACAATTTTGATACAAAACACAATAAATATCGAGGTAAATGGAGCTTCTATAAGCTCCGGTAGTTTAATTGGAGTTTTCTACGATTCTGCGGGATACACTAATTGTGGTGGATATATTGAATGGACAGGAAACACCGATGCTATTACAACATGGGGAGCCGAAGCAGGTTTCGACAATGGGTTTGAAAATTTTGAAGTTTTTAAATGGATAATATGGGACAACTTAAGTGGATATGAATATTATGCCACTCCAACTTACCAAACTATTGGTTTCCCTAATCAAGGAAATTATGTAGGAAATGGAATAAGCGCTCTGGCTTCCTTAATTACTACAAATCAAGTAATTCAGTCAGATTCTATAATTCTTACTCAACCCGATGCAATAATTATTTTATCATCTGTATCAGACTATAATGGATTTCAAGTTTCTTGTTTTGGAAATAACGACGGAGAAATTAATATCTTTGCTTCTAATGGTTTCTCGCCATATAATTATTTGTGGTCAAACGGAGCCACAAGCCAGAATATAAACAATCTAAATTCGGGAACATACTATCTAAGTGTTAGCGATCAACATTCATGTATTCAAATCGACACTTTTTTTCTTGCCGAACCACCCGGAATAGTTCTAAGTGCTAACATTACACAAATCACCAATAGTTTATCCTCTGATGGAGAAATTGATTTAACAATTACAAATGGTGTTTCTCCTTTCACATTTTTATGGTCGAACGGAGCTACTACCGAAGATATTTCAAATTTGCCTCCAGGAACATATTCAGTCAGTGTTACTGACAATAATGGATGTATTGCTACTTTGAGTACAGAAATCTTTGCTTTCGATTGTAGCTCCCCTGTTTGGATTTGGGCAAAGCAAAATGACGGTACTGCCGAAGATATTGCAAAAAGTATAGCTTGCGATGACAATGGCAATGTTTATGCAACAGGTCATTTTTCGGGAACTGCCACTTTTGGAGGAATTAGCTTAATCAGCACCGGAGGAACAGATGTTTTTGTTGCAAAATACGATTCTGATGGTAATACAATTTGGGCTTTACAAGCAAATGGTGCAAATAATCAGTACTGCGAAGACATTGCCATTGATGCAGCAAACAATATATATATAACGGGATATTTTTATAACTCAATTAGTTTCGATGGAAATTTATTAAGCAATTCTGGTGGCAGCGATATTTTTATTGCAAAATTCGATGATCAGGGAGCTTATCAGTGGGCACAAAAAGCCGGTGGTTCGGGAAACGATATTTCAAATTCAATTGCTATAGACCAATCAAATAATGCCTATATCTGCGGAAACTTTCAGAACATAGCAAATTTTGGCTTTTCTAATATTACAAGTAATGGATCCGAAGATATTTTCATTGCAAAATATAATAGTCTGGGCAATCTGCAATGGGTTATCGACGAAGGAGGAGCTTTCAACGATGCGGCAAACGAAATAACAATTGATATCTCAAATAATATAATAGTTACCGGCTATTTTGAAGATTCAATAAGCATTGGAAGTACAAATTTTACAAGCTTTGGAAACAAAGATATATTTATTGCTAAGTATCACAATTCCAACACTTTTCTTTGGGCAAAACAAGCAGGTGGAATAGCAACAGACGAAGGAATATCAATTTCATCCGACCAATCGGGAAATACATATGTTTTTGGTCATTTTAATGGCACAGCAAATTTTTCAGGATTTTCAATCAATAGTTCTGGTATTAACGATTTTTTTATTGCAAAATACTCCACTAATGGTGGAATAGAATGGCTTAAACAATCTAACAGTTCCGGTGAAATTAGTTCAGGAAGTATTTTTACTGATAATAACGGAAATTCATATATTTCAGGCTCTTACATAAATTCCTTCAGTTTCGGAAATCATGCAATTTCAGGGGCTACTGATATGGATGTTTTCGTTTCAAAAATAAACACAGCCGGAACAGTTTTATGGATTGAGGAGGGCACTGGGCAAGGTTCTGATATAGGAAATGCTATTTGTACAGATAACTCCACGAATATTTTTGTTTGCGGAGAATTTGAGAATACCTTAGATTTTGATACAATTTCACTTTCCAGCTCTGGCGATAAAGATATTTTCATATCAAAAATCAGTGAATTAGAATTAAATGCCGATTTCGACATATCAAATGTTAGTTGTTATGGTATTGCGGACGGTTCAATAGATTTATCTGTTATAGGAGGAACAGCTCCCTATTCAATTTTATGGTCTAACGGCAATTCCTCGGAGGATATAGATTCGTTGTTGCCGGCAACTTATTTCGTTTTCATAACAGATTCAAACGAATGTAATATTGTCGATTTCACAACAATTTCGGAGCCTGATAGTTCCTACTTCACTTACACTTCGAGCGAAAGTATTTGTGCAGATACAAATTCTGGTTTCATAAACATTTCAGTTTTTGGAGGAATCACTCCCTACTCGTTTCAATGGTCGAATGGAAGCACAGCTGAAGACTTGACAAATCTGTTTTCAGGGACCTATAGTATAACTATCAGCGATTCAAACTTATGTCAAATTATTGATTCTATTACGATTGTTGAATTAGCTGTCCCCGATTTAATAGTTTCACCTGTCGATCCCGAAATTTGTCTTGGAGAAACTGTTAATTTATTGATTTCAGGAGCAAGTTCTTATTTGTGGCAACCAAGCACCGGCTTAAATTTACCTGACATTGCAAACCCAGCCGCAAATCCGGCAATTACAACAATTTACACAATTACAGGCACTGATTCAGTCGGATGTTCAACTACAATAAATTTAACAATTACAGTAAACCCGAACCCAGCAATTGTGCCAATTTCACATGAATAATTTTTGAATGTTTGTACTAAAATTGTAATTAATATCTCAAAAAGAATTGTTAATGAAATCATCAAGAATTCAATTTTTTTCAATACTTTTGATTTGAATTTTATTGATTTATAAATTGAGATGGTTTTGAAATGAGAAAGAAATTTAATTTTATATTTACTACATTGATTGTCTTGTTAGTTTCAACAGTTAGTCATTCGCAAGGCGACACCACAAAAATCTTGTTTATTGGAAATAGTTTTTCATTTTTTAATAATATGCCAACAACATTTGGAGAATTGGCAACAGAAGCAGGGAAAACTGTTTTTGTAGATCAAAGTACGCCGGGAGGATATACCCTTCAACAACATAGTGTTTATCAACAAACGCTTGACAAAATCAACTCTAAAGATTGGGATTTTGTAGTTCTACAGGAGCAAAGCCAGCTTCCTTCATGGTATCCCGAAAGGGAAACTCAAATGTATCCCTATGCTATTTTATTAGACGAATTGATCCATCAAAATAATTTATGTACGGAAACAATGTTCTTTATGACTTGGGGACATAAAAACGGCGACCTTGGAATTCTTCAACAAGGAGGAACAGATTCTTACGAAGCTATGCAACAACGACTTAGAGAAGGATATACTGAAATCGCAGATTCTTTGAGTGCACTTATTTCGCCTGTTGGAATGGCATGGAAAACTGCAAGACAACAACTTCCATTGCTAAACTTGTATGCTACGGACGATTATCATCCTAATGCAGAGGGAAGCTATTTGGCAGCTTGTGTTTTTTATTCAAGCATTTTTCAGGATAGTTTAAATTCTATTCCTTATTATGGAACAATCAATCAGGCTGATGCCGAAAATTTTCAAGCAATTGCAACAAGCACTGTATTAGATAGTTTGCCTGAGTGGAATATTACTCTCGGCAGTGTAAAAATTTGTCCAAACGAAGATTTTGTTTTAACTCCTGATTTAGGATTTCGAATTTTGTCAAGTTCAGGAAATGGCATTCTTTCGCCGGAATTTTACACTCCTTCAATTGACGATATTTTTAACGGTGGGTTTACTCTTGGAATAAACACAAATAATCTATGTCCATCCCAATCGCGAGATTTGTTTGTAGAAATACTTGAAACTCAAAATGTTATTTCAAGTTTTAATTTTGTTATTAACGATTTGGATGTAGTTTTCACCGATAGCTCAACAAACTCCTTTGATTATTTCTGGGATTTTGGCGATGGTAGTACATCAAATCTTCAAAACCCTGAACATTCTTATGCCTCCGAAGGAAACTATATTGTAACTCAAATAGTTACAGATAGTTGCGAGGCTGTTTTTGATACAAGTATAGTTGAAATTTCAATAATTCTACAAACCCTACGAGAAGATGCTAAGATAATTGATTTTCAAATATTTCCTAACCCTACAAATTCATACATTTTCATAGAATCCAATTTTAAAATAAACGAACTTTCAATTTGCGAAATCAGTAGCGGCAAAATTCTTTTGCAGAAACATTACGAAAAATCAAAAATATCTTTAAACTTAAATTCCCTTGACAAAAGTATCTATTTTCTAAAAATTGAAACTGATGAAGGGATGTTTACAAAAAAGATTGTAAAAATGTAAATTTATGTTTTGGTATTTCTATGCAATTTTGACCTGAGAAAACAAATATTTTAAGCATAAGAAGCAATTTTTCTTAAAAAAGAAAACGAATTTATTATCATTAATACAGGCAACGATTTATCAAAAAAAAAGTCTATTTTTAGAATTTGATAAAAATATTTGTATTATGAAAATCAAAATTTTAACATTTTGTTTAATTGTAATTTTTGTATCGAATAATTTTGCACAAAATGGAGAAGGGAGTAATTGGATTTTTGGGCAAAATGCCGGAGTATCCTGGTGCAATTCAACAAACACACCTATTGCCTTCGAAGGTAGTCCTTTAATTACCAATGAAGGAGTTGCAACTATAAGCGATGCAAATTGCAATCTATTGTTCTTCACAGACGGAACTAGCGTTTGGGATGCAAATATGAATCAAATGCCAAATGGATATGGATTAACAGGAAATTCCACTTCAACACAATCAGGAGTAATTATTCCAAAACCTTTGAGTCCCAACATTTATTATATTTTTACTGTTGATGGTGAGCTATGGCCGGGAGGTTTGGCATATTCAAAAGTTGATATGACTGCTAATGGCGGATTGGGCGATGTTGACCCGCTTGAAAAAAATATTTCAATTCTAAATACTTCGCCTGAAAAAATAACTGCCGTAAAACATGCAAATGGCACAGATATTTGGGTTATAGTTCACGAGTGGGGAAACAATACCTTTCGCTCCTACCTTATTTCAAGTGCTCCAATTGATGTAAATGCTTATGTTAGTACCAGCGTAGGATCATCACTAACAGGAGTTAGCTTTTGTGGATATATGAAAGCTTCTCCAAGTGGAAGTAAGGTCGTACTTGTAAAATATGGTAGTAACATTTTCGAATTATTTGATTTTGATAATACAAGCGGTATTTTGTCTAATCCAATAGAATTGGTAGGTTTTTCGGGTGCATATGGTTCTGAATTTTCACCTGATGAACACTATCTATATGGGGTTTGTGCAAATCAAACTGCAATTCACCGGTGGGATCTATTCGAATTACCCAATACTATAAACTTTATTAATTCTCATCAAATTGTTGGCAATTTAGGAACTGGAGATGGAGGTGCTTGTCAATTAGGACCAGACCAGAAAATTTATTTGGCGAGATATGGTGAGCCTTGGTTAGCATGTATTGAAAATCCTAATGATGCTGTTCCTTTTATTACACTCGATGCTGTTTTTTTAGATATTCCAACTAATTCTATATCTGAAGGATGCAAGTATGGCTTGCCAACATTTATAACAAGTTTTTTTGCATCTGCAGTATTTTCTATCGAAACAAGTTGTTATACTGATACCACTTATTTCCATTTAGGGGCAACTTATGTGGATTCTGTATATTGGAATTTCAACTATCCTTCTACATCTCCAATTTGGCAAAATCATATTGACAATAATCCAATTTTTATTTACGATCCGGGAACATATCTTATAGAATGTATTTCATTTATTGGAAATTTTTCCGATACAGTTTATGAAACCATCATTGTTAATTATCTACCTTGGGCAAACCTCGGTCCGAGCCCTGCAATTCTCTGTTCTGATAGCACAATGGAATACGATTTATCATACAATGATGGCTGCACTTTTCTATGGACAGCAGACTTGGGAACATACACATACACAGATACTCTGCCAACTATTTTGATTGATAAACCCGGCACATATACAGTTGAGATTACTAATGAATGCGGAACTATTTCGGAAAATATAGTAGTAGAATACAACGAAATAGAACCAAATCTCGGGATGAATGTCTCGGGACTTTGTGCAACGAGCCCTATAACCTTAGATGCAACAGTTACAAGCATTTACGGAACTCCAGAATACGAATGGAATACAGGCGAATTTACAGAAACGATAATTGCACTTTATTCCGATACTTTTGCCGTAACAGTTACAGTTGCAAATTGTGAAGAATCAACAAGTGTAGAAGTTGAATACGATATGCCGCTAAATGTTTTCCTTGGACAAGATATTGAATTATGCCTTGGGAATATTGTAACTTTAGATGCCGGTGACAACGGCTCAACTTATTTCTGGTCAACAGGTGTTATCACACAAACTATTGATGTTACAAATGCCGGAACTTATGCTGTTACAGTTACAAATGCCTGTGGTTCAGGCAATGATGTAATAAATATTACTATAATTGATGTGCCGGATTTCACATTGGGGCCTGACCAAACTATTTGCGATGGATATTCATTGATTCTTGATGCAACTTTCACGAACTCAACTTATCAATGGAACGATGGCTCGGTTTATCCATCATATGTTGTTGATACTGCCGGAATGTATTTTGTCTATGTTACTAATGTTTGCGGATCAAGCTACGACAATATTCTCATAAGTGTAGATTATCCAATTTCAATTGAATTGGGTGCAGATACGGCAATTTGTCCGGGCGATTCATTAATGCTTGATGCAGGAAATGAAGGTGCAGAATATCTTTGGTCGAACGGAGAAACCACTCAAGAAATTACTGTTTTCGATGCTGCAACTTATACAGTTATGGTAACCAACGCCTGCGGAAGTTTCCCGGATTTTATGATTTTAGAATTTCATGAACTCAACATTAACCTTGGCGGAGACATCGTAGTTTGCGAAGGACAATCTACAACCATAGATGCAACAGACACTACGGCAGTGAGTTATTTATGGTCAACCGGCGACAATACAGCAACTATAAGCACAACTATCGCAGGACTTTATGCTGTTACAATTGAAAATCATTGTGGAGCAATTGATACTGATTCGGCTATGGTTTATGTTTTATCTACAAGCATAGAATTGGGTGCAGACACCAGCATTTGCGATGGAAGCACACTTCTTTTAGATGTTGGAGTTCCCGGACTGACTTATATTTGGTCAACTTCTGAAACGATTCAAGCAATTGAAGTTAACGATGCAGGAATGTATTCGGTTACAGTCAGCGACCCAATTTGCGGCGATGCTATCGGAAACATTATTGTAAGCGTTGATCCATCACCAACTTTCGAATTTGGTTTCGACACTTTAGAAATTGAATTTGGAACCACCGCTATTTTTGATGCAGGTAGCGGATATAGTTCTTATTTATGGTCGAATGGCGAAACCACTCAATCAATAGAAATTTCTGAAGAAGGATTGTATTCAGTAATTGTAACCAACGAATTTGGCTGCTCTGCCTACGATGAAGCATATCTGAAAGTAGGACCAAACTCAATTGGAGAAAACTCAATTGAAAACTCAATTTCTATTTACCCAAATCCTGTGAAAGAGAAGCTATTCATAAATTCTGAAATTGCTGAAATTGAAAAAATTGACATTTACAATTCGATTGGAAAACTAATTTATACCGAAAAAAATAAAGCAAAAAACATAGAATTAGATGTTTCGAAATATCCTGTTGGAGTTTATTTTGTGAGGATAAATACTCAAAACAAAGACACTTTTGTTAGAGCTGTTGCTTTTTAGGCAAACTCTAAAATGCAATTTTTTCCTTGTTTCGGACTGTGTAATTAATCGATGCCTGAAACTTGAAGTTAACAATAAGTTTTCTCTGTGAAACTCAATATCTTCTTTGTGATTCTTTGCGAAACAGCTTACTCAAAGAAGCTCAAAAGGGTGCGAAGATCAAAAAGTAATTATTTATAACTTTTCAGAACACCGATTGGTTACCGGAATTTATATAAAATTCCTCTATTAAAATACAAATAGCTTTTCTGAAAAACAATTGCATATTTAAGAAATTACAAAAGGCAACGAATTACAAAAAAATATGTCTATTTTTGAAAGTTGATTTAAAAATAAATATGGATTCAAAAAAGTTAATATTAGTTTTTTTTATATTAATTACAAATTCAGAAATTGTTTTGAGTCAATGTGGGCAGGCTTTTATATGGTATTTTGGCACAAATGCCGGAATTGAATTTTCACCAGCAGGTCCGGTTTCTATTTTAGGTGGTCAATTAGATACACAGGAAGGCTGTGCAACTATTTGTGACCCAAACGGAAACTTGCTTTTTTATACAGATGGAATCACCGTTTGGAATGCCTTACACAATCAAATGCCAAATGGTTTTGGTTTGTTCGGAAATTCTTCATCCAGCCAGTCTGCTGTAATTGTTAAAGAACCATTGTCAACAAACACATATTATATTTTCACTGTTGAAGACGATTTTGGCTTTTATGGATTGAGATATTCTGTTGTTGACATGAATTTAGATGGCGGCTTGGGAGATATTGTTCCAAGTCAAAAAAACGTATTACTATTTCTTCCGGCTTGTGAAAAAATTGCAGCCGCACTTCATCAAAATGGCACTGACATTTGGATAATTGCTCATTATGGAGGAAATCCGAATTTCGTTTCATATTTGATAAATCAATTTGGAATACAGTCTAACAGCCCCATGATTTCACAAATAGGGCATGATTATTCAGCTGCAGCTCCTGCTGATGCTCGGGGCTATATGAAAGTTTCAGCGAATGGAGAAAAACTTGCATTAGCAATCGAAGGTCAAAATAAATTTGAGGTTTACGATTTTAATAATTCAACCGGAGAGTTGACGAACCACAGGAGTATCGAGTCACCGTCCTGGCTTGGCACAAATGGATTTGCTGATGCTTATGGAGTTGAATTTTCGTCGAATGGCGATTTTCTGTACGGAACTCGCCGCTGGAGCAATCAGGTTTTTCAATGGCACCTTTCAGGAACTGCTACAGATATAATCAACTCGGTTCAACAAATTGGAACAATTTCCGGACCTTATGGGGCAGCTCTCCAAATTGGAATTGATTGCAAAATATATGTAGCCAAAAATATGCAGGAATATCTTGGCGTGATTGATGAACCGAACATTCAGGGAAATTCCTGCAATTATGTTGATTCTGCCATCTATCTCCAGGGCAACATTTGCAAAGAAGGTTTACCAACATTTTTTGCAGGACATTTTACATCGGCAGATTTTTTTATACAAACAGGTTGTTTAAATGACACAACTAAATTTGAATTGAATTCTCCTTATATTTCGAGTGTTTTTTGGAATTTCAACTATCCCTCGAATTCGCCTCAATTTCATTCAACAGCTCTTTCCGATGTTTGCTATATATATCCGCCCGGAACATATACTATTCAATGTATAGCACAATTTGCTTCGGCTACCGAAATTCAATATCAAACTATCGAAATTGTCCATCTGCCAAGTGTAGAATTAGGTCAAAATCCAAGTGTTTTGTGCTCGAACGAAACTTTAGAATACGACTTTTCAGATAATGGCGACTGCTCGTATTTTTGGACAGCAGTACTCGATAATTATACGATAACTGATAGTTTACCAACATTTTTGGTAGATAAGCCCGGCTTTTATACTATCGAAATTTCAAACATTTGTGGAACTGTGAGCGACAGTATTTTCATTGAATATAATGAAATTGAACCAAATCTTGGACTTGACATTTCAAATGTTTGTTTCTCCGACACACAAATTTTAAATGTTGAATTTTCTAATTTGTATGGTGCGGCAACCTTCCTTTGGAGTACTGACGAAACTTTTGATTCCATATTTGTAGCAAATTCCGGGATCTATTCAGTTTTAGTAAGTGTTGCAAATTGTACGGAATATGACGAAATTACTGTAAGTTTCGATACATTATTGAACATAAACCTGGGGCAAGATCAGCAATTGTGCGAAGGAAATTCTCAGATTTTAAGTATTGAACCTACAAACGCAAAACTTCTGTGGTCAACTGGCTCTATTTCTCAAGAAATAGAAATTTCCATAGCCGGAACATATTCTGTTATTGCATCGAATAGTTGTGGGAATTTTTTCGACACAATAATCATCGAAGCAATCTCAGTCCCCGATTTCGATTTAGGGGCAAATATTAATTTGTGTGAAGGAAATTCAACGATTATTTATATTGAATATCCAAACTCCAGCTATTATTGGAATACAGGTTCAACATTGCCATTTATTGTTGTTGATTCTGCAGGAACATATGGAGTGTTAATTACGAATCAATGTGGTTCGGGATACGATAATGTTACAGTTTCGAAACACTATCCTATAGTTCTGAATCTTGCAGATGACACAACTATTTGCCCTTATGACACAATTATTTTAGACGCACAAAATTCAGGCTCTACTTTTTATTGGTCTAACACAGAAACAATTCAATCTATCTCTGTATGTCAAGCTGCTACTTATTTTGTTACAGTAGAAAATGCCTGTGGTATAGAAACGGATTTCACAGAAGTAGAATTTCTTGAACTTGATTTTCGCCTACCGAATGATACAATAATTTGTGAAAACGAATCATTGATTTTAAATATTTTTGATAGTTCGATTGTCTCATATTTATGGTCAACAAACGAAATTTCTTCTTCTATTGAAATAGAAAATCAAGGAAATTATTTTGTTATTTGTTCTGACAAATGCAACACTTTATACACTGACTCAATTTATGTTTATATTTTGCCAGAAACATTGGAATTAGGAAATGACACATCTGTTTGCGTAGGAAATTCGATTATTATTGATGCAGGATTTCCTAACTTAAATTACTTTTGGTCAAATGGTTCAAGCAATCAGACAATTGAGATTACGGAAAACGGCATCTATGAGCAAACAATTTCTCATCCGGTTTGCGGAAATTCATTTGGAAGTATTTTTGTGGATTTCGATCCTGTACCGGAATTTGAATTTGATAGCGATACTATCTTTTCTGTTGAGAATCTCCCAACACTTATCGATGCGGGAGCAGGTTTTCAATCATATTTGTGGTCGAATGCTGAAACTTCACAATCGATTTATGCTTATTGCCCGGGATATTTTTCAGTTACAGTTTCAAATATTTTCAATTGTTTTGCTTCCGATTCCGTTTTTCATGAAATAATTTCTATGAAAAAAGAAGAAGATTATATCAACAATATTACAATTTTTCCAAATCCTACAAGCGAGTTTTTATTTATTAATTCTAAAGTTTCAATAATAAAAAATGTTGCTATATTTGATTTAAAAGGTAAATTGGTCTATACCGAAAATTTTAACAAAAAAAATATTTTTCTTAACATTTCTAAATACACAACTTCCATTTATCGCATTCGTCTTAGCTTAATTGATGATATTGAGATAGTACGAACTATCATAATATTGAATTGAAGAAAAAAAATTTGAAATATTTTCTTATTTTTGTATGGTTTTTTGAAATAAAATTATGAATATGAAAAACATAATACTAACTTTTATAGTTACTGTTGTTTTTGCTACTAGCTTGTTTTCGCAAGGACGTGAAGGAACAATTTGGTATTTTGGAACATATGCCGGTGTCGATTTTAATTCCGGTTCGCCGGTTGCACTATTAGACGGACAACTTCAAACACAGGAAGGTTGTGCAACTATTTGCGATCCAAATGGCAATCTACTGTTTTATACCGATGGAAGTGATGTTTGGAACTCGTTACATGTATTTATGATGAATGGGCAAGGTTTAATGGGCTCATCCTCATCCACTCAGTCTGCAGTAATTATCCCGAAACCTTTGAACCCTAATATATATTATATTTTTACCGTAGATGACAATATTGGTACTGATGGATTAAGATATTCCACTGTAAATATGAATCTTGCAGGAGGCTACGGCTCAGTAGTAAGTTTAAATAATATGCTTTTTACACCTGCTTGCGAAAAAATTACAGGTGTAAGTCATGCAAATGGCATGGATATATGGGTAATTACGCATCAATGGAGCACAATGAATTTCATGACATATTTGGTTACAAGCAATGGAGTTCAATCTACTACACCTGTAATATCAAGTATTGGCACTCTACCATCAGGAAATTCTGCAAATACAAGAGGATATTTAAAAGCATCGCCTGATGGTGCCAAAATTGCCCTAGGTATTGAAGGCATGGACTTATACGAACTTTATGATTTTAACAATATAACAGGTCAACTTACAAATGTTATGGTGCTTTTCCCTCCGGCTTCAATAGGCTCTTTTCAAGATGCCTACGGAGTTGAATTTTCATCAGACGGAACAAAACTTTACGGCTCTCGTCGATGGGGAAACCCAATTTTCCAATGGGATTTAATGGCAGGTTCTCCTGCATTAATAAATGCTTCATGTACTGAGGTAGGAAATATGAGTGGAGGCGATGGTGGAGCATTACAACTTGCCTACGATGGCAAAATTTATGTTACCAGAGATGACCAGATGTATCTTGGTGTAATAAATTTCCCAAATAGCCTCGGTACAGCTTGCAATTATGTCAATAATGGATTTTATCTTCAAGGTCGTCATGGCGACGAAGGACTACCAACTTTTGTTGCAAGTTTCTTTAATGTTGCTGAATTCGACTATCAAAATACTTGTATTGGCGATGTAACTATGTTCAATATTACAAATACAACTTTATTAGACTCAGCATACTGGTATTTTAGCGATATTCCATCAGGAGCAGCTAATACATCCACACTATGGACTCCAGGTCATATTTTTACTTATCCGGGAGATTATGATGTTTATTTAATTACATACAGAAGTGGTTGGCCTGATACAGCACTTCAAACTATCACTATCAATCCGCTACCGACAATAGATCTTGGAAACGATACCACTATTTGTTATGGAGCAAATGTTGTTTTGGATGCTGGGAATACAGGAGCTAACTATTTATGGTCAACAGGAGCTACTAACCAAACAATTAATGTATCTCCAAATGCTACTTCCTATTATTCTGTCAATGTTGAAGAATTTGGCTGCGAAAATCAAGATACTATTTTGGTAAATGTTTATCAGGTTTTAGCAGATTTTACCCTTTCAGACCTGGTGTGTTTTAACGACGATGTTACAGTTACCTATGTCGGAAATGCATCGCCGAGTGCAACATACGATTGGAATTTCTATGGTGCAAATATAGTCTCCGGTTTCAATGCCGGTCCTTATTCAGTCAATTGGACTAATCCAGGTTCATACAGTGTTACCCTTTCAATTACTCAGGATAATTGCATAATTCCGGCATATACCCTTCAAACATATAATCCTGCCGATTTGTTGACAACTGTTGTTGGAACTGATGTATTATGTCATGATGGAAACGATGGAGCTGCAAATTTAACTGTGAGTGGAGGAACTGGAAATTACACCTTTTCCTGGAGCTCTGGCCATAATACCGAAGACGTTGCTGGTATGGCTGCCGGAACCTACACTGTTACTATAACATACGACAGTGTATGTACAACTACAAATTCAGTAGTGATAAATGAACCGCCAACATCTGTTGAGGGAAATATATCAATTATTGGACTATTATGTCATGGCGATACAGATGGAAGTGCAGACCTTGATGTAAGTGGTGGTATTCCTCCATATACTTACTCATGGAACTATAACGGTGAAACTACGCAGGATATTGATAATATTGGAGTTGGAGCTTACTTTGTTACAATTAATGATAATCATGCTTGCGAATATATTGCTTCAGTAGTAGTAAACGAACCAGACTCTATGTCAATAATTTCTACACCTAATTTTACCATGTGCCTTGGCGAAACTTTCATAATTGGAGCACAGGTTATTGGTGGCACTTCTCCATATTCTTATATATGGAACGATGGAGCATTCCCTGGCGATTCAATCGAAGTCTCACCTACAGAAGAGACCATATATGAAGTTTATGTTGTTGATGACAACGCTTGCGAAAGTCCTTCAAGCGAAGTGAAAATAAGTTTATTTCCAAAGATTGATTCATATCAATATACAAGCGTAGATTCTATTTGTCCGGGCGATTCAACAGCAATATATTTTGAAGTTGAGGGAGGAAACGGAGGACCATACTCAACATACCTTGATATTGGTTACGAAATAAAAAGTCCTTATATAGTAACACCGGAAGTAACTACAACCTTCACTATTCTTTCCAGAGATAATTGCGGTTCACCCGTAGGAATTTCCTTCATCACTATTGTAGTTATGCAAGTGCCTGGCTCCGATTTCGATTCGGACATTAAAGAAGGTTGCCAACCTTTAGAGGTGAACTTTATTGATTACAGTCCGAATGAAGGACAAACATATGTTTGGTATTTTGGCGATAACGACGATTTTGGATATTCAGTTGCAAAAAATCCATTTCACTTTTATGAAAATTTTGGAACATATGATGTTCAATTAACTGTAACTTCAAAATTTGGTTGTACAGAAACTTTCCGTAGAAACGAAATGATAACAGTTTTTGAAATTCCCGAGGCAAGATTTAGCGTAGATAAAGAACGTACCAGCATAATTAGACCAAATATTTTCTTTCAAAATTTGACAGAAAATATTATGTACGCAAATTGGGATTTTAGAGATGGAAACTTCTCCGAAGAAATTGACATTGAACACAGTTTTACTGATACAGGAAGGTTCGAAGTACAACTTATTGCCAGCACCTCCGATTTATGCAAAGACACAATTTACATGGATGTATATATTGATGATGAGTTTACATTTTATGCCCCAACAGCGTTCAACCTAAATAGCGACCTTCCGGGAAACAAAGTATTCATGCCAATAGGTATTGGAATAGACCCTGACAATTTTCATATGATAATATACGATAGATGGGGCGAAAAAATATTTGAAACCTTCAATCATAATCACCCTTGGGATGGCAAAGTAAAAGGCGGAAATGTGGCACCGGAAGGCACATATTCATGGATAGTTCGATATATTGACATGAGAGGCATCAAACAAACTGAAAAAGGTAGTGTTGTTTTGATCAGATAAATTTATTCTTTGAAATAGAAAAATATTATAAAATTCTCTTCATATTTGAAGGGAATTTTTTTTTGATTATTATGGAAAAATATTTTAGAACTATAATTGAAATTCCTAAATCTAATAGCAAAGTTTTGCATGAGAATAAGTCTGTTTTCATAGGTTCTTGTTTTGCCGAAAATATTGGAAATAAGTTTCTCCAATATAAATTTAATACAGAGATTAATCCTTTTGGAGTAATATATAATCCACTCTCTGTGAAAAATAGTCTTGAAAATTTAATCGAAAGAAAGCTATTTTGCGAAGAAGATATAAAATATTTTAACGAAAGATGGATAAGTTTTTCTCACCATAGCTCATTTTCCGATACAAATAAAACAATTTGTCTAAAAAAGATCAACGACAAAATAAATTCATCTTCAGAATTTTTAAAGGAAGCAGATTTTCTTTTTATTACCTTCGGAACTTCCTATGTATATGAATTAATTGAAAATCAGCAAATTGTTAGCAATTGTCATAAAATGCCTTCAAAACATTTCAATAGATTTTTGTTAAGTGTAGAAAATATAGTTGAAGCATACAAAAAACTAATAAACCAAATTCTTGAATTTAACCCGAATTTAAAAATAATATTCACTGTCAGTCCCATACGACATTGGAAAGATGGAGCTATGGAAAATCAAATTAGTAAATCGACACTAATTATTTCAATTTCGGAAATTATGAAAAATTTTAGTCAAATAGAATATTTTCCGGCATACGAAATAGTTATGGACGAATTGCGCGACTACCGCTTTTACGATGAAGACATGGTTCATCCGAATAAAACTGCAATAAATTATATATGGGATAAATTTAATGAACTATATTTCAAGAATAAAACAAAACAATTGAACAGCGAAATTCACAAATTACTTCAAGCAATGAAGCATCGATCTTTCAATCCAGAGTCCGAAAATCATAAAATGTTCCTTAGAAAGTATCTTCAGAAAACAATGGATTTGAATGTGCAATATCCATTTCTTAAGTTAACGGACATTAAACAATATTTTGAGCAAGAATTAAATAGTAGCTCTATATAAATTTTGAATTAGCTAAAATTTGCTGATAAATTGAAGAAAACATTTTTATTCCGGATTCGATAATATCGTCCGGGAAATCGTATTTAGAATCGTGCAAATTTCTGCAATTAGTACCGGCTCCCATACCAAACATTGCACCTTTATATCGATTTGTAAGCTGCGCAAAATCCTCTGACCAACGAAATGGTTCAAGCTCCATTTGAATTTCGAAATTGTTTTCAATTGCGGCATTTAAAATATATTCATTTGCATGATTATCATTTTCGATTGCCGGGAAATATTCTGTACCTGATATTTCGACTTTCAAATTTTCAGCATATGCAATTTCAAATATTTGTTTCTCCGCAAATTTCCACAACAAATCTAAATCTTCATTTTCAGAAGCTCTAAAAGTTGCTCTAATTTCAGCATATCCTGCAGAAGTTCCGAAAGCAATTTCTCCAAGCAAAACATGTACTATCGTAATCAATGTGAAATTCATAGCCGTTTCTTTGTTGGTAGAAAGCGAAATTAATTCTTCAATAATTCTACTTGTTGCAAGTGCTGGGTTTATTCCTTTTTCGGGTTCGGCTGCATGTGAAGTTTTGCCTAAAAGTTTAATTATCATGCCTTTTGAAGCACAAGTGAATGTTCCCTCTCTGATAATGATTTTATTTTTTTCATACTTTGGAATATTGTGAAGCGCAAAAACAAAATCAGGTTTTAGGTTTTCTAATTTATTGTCCTTAATAGCAAGTTTCGCACCTTTTCCAGTTTCTTCTGAAGGTTGAAAAAATAGAATTATTTTCCCTGAAAAAGGGGGCTTTTTTTGAATTTGAGAAGCTAAGCCTACCATTATTGCCATATGTCCATCGTGCCCACAACTATGCGAACAATTTTGATTCTTAGATTTGTATTCAAAATCATTTTCTTCATTGATAGGCAGTGCATCTAATTCGCATCTTAATAAAACACATCTTCCAGGTGTCGAACTATCGAAAACAAAAGCAATCCCATACCCGGCAATATCTCTAATAATTTCGGAAGGATTAAATCTTGAAATAATATCAAAAATATTTTTTGAGGTAAGTTTTTCGTTTCCAGACAATTCTGGATTTTGATGAAGCTTTTTTCTAATTTTGATAATAGAATCTATATTTGTCATTCTAAGAAAAAACTATAACGATAAGTTTGGTGGATATGAAAAACTGCCGGCATTTTGCATTTTAATTTCGTAGCCCAGCCCTGGATTCATATACACAATTTGGTTTATGTTATTTTGTGGCCAATAAACATTTCCAAAGCCATCCTTCACTAAAACTATTTCAGAAACAATTGTGGTTAACATTTCGGTAATAGGTGCCGGACTAAACCGAAGATATCCTATCAAGTTCCAGCCTTCTATTAGCAAAATTTGTGTGTTCTCCGGAACTACGATTGAACCTAAAACAAATAATTCAGCATTCTGCGAAAGTTTTGCTCTGTAGGCTTTTCCAATGCTCAAACTTCCTATCATATTTATTTGATATTGAGTCCAAAAAACAGCCCCATATTGATCTTTTATTAAAATCAATTCCTGAAAAATTGGAGAAAATACACTTTCACAAGAAGGATCAGCAGGATCAATATATGTAGATAATAGATTCCAACCGGAAAGCAAATTCAGTATTTGAAAATCGGTGCTAAGTTCTATCACTTCCACAGAGTCTGTCATTAAGCAGCCATAATTATTTGTTACACTTAAATTGTAAATTCCCCCTGAGGAAATAGTTATAGATTGATTAGTTGAGCCATCTTGCCAAAGATAGCTTGAAAAACCCGAGCCTCCTTCAACTATTATGCTGTCGTTTGTAGTTATGTAAAAAAGATTTTCTTCAAAATTCAATTTTGGTTCAGGACTAAATGAATACGAGATATATCCACCTACATTTAAGCCAGCACTATCAGCAGCGACTACTTGGTTATAGACATTTCGAGCTTCCCAATTTACAACAATCTGTTCTCCTGTATCTACTATGGAAATATAGCCAAATTGTCCACTCTCCCCTTTTTGGCCATGGCTATATGGACCTCCTTTTATAGAACCGCCACTTGAAAGAGATCCAGCCTGCAATATTGGAAAACCATGTGCCGAAGATGTCTCAAAACCAGTACTGCTTGTAGTATCATTATAATAGCCATTGTGCGAACCATCGTCTATAGCACAGCCATGCATATCGCCGGCAATCATACAAAGATTATGTATGCAGTTGTCTTCTATAAAATTTGCAATTTCCCTACGTTCGTATGAGTAGCTCCACCACTGATCGCGAATTGCACCACTTCCTATCCAAGGAATTGTACTTACCCAAACAACCAATTCGTAGTTTCTGCTTGAGCTTAATAACTCTTCTTTAAACCATTGTTTTTGTTCGATTCCAAGATTTGTTTTATTTGACCCATCAGGAGTAATGGTATTTACAATAGAGAAAAATGGGCTATTTGTATGACTAACATTAGTATTTGAACATTTTCCCGGGTCTTTAGTAGTTCGCAAGTCGGTTACAATAAACCTCACTCTACCGACAGTGAAAGCCTGATAAATTGGAGTTGTGTCAACACCAGCGAGCTGATAATGAGGAATATAATTTCTGTAAACCTGATGAACAGCCGGTTTGCCATCACATAATCTGCACGCATCGTTTGGACCAAAATCGTGATCGTCCCACATATATACTATTGGGACATTTTGATACAAATCTTTTTGTGTACCACTAATCTTGCTTTCGTACATATCCCGATATGCTTGAATATCGTCATTTTCTATATCTCCATAATGAAAATCACCAGTATGTAAAAAAAATAGAGGATTCGAATTTTTAATAGCTTCAAAAACCGGGTGATTTGATGCACTATGATTGCCACAGCTTGCAGCAAAATTGAAACTATAAGCTTCATTTTCTTCAGGTAAAGTAAAAAACTTACCAGTATTTTCATTATCAATTATTCCAGCAACTTCTACTCGATAGTAATATTGATTTAATGGAGACAATCCATTGATTTGAAATTTTAATACTAAATTGTTTTCAATCAAATTTGCGGTGTTAGCAACCGAATATATGAGACCTGATGTAAAATTAGAATCAGTAGTTGCAATAATTCTAACAGACAAGCCTTCGCAAAACGGTTGCACTTTAGCAACAACTATAGCAGAATTTGATGTAATAGCACCCGACCATACAAATTCAATTAATGTTATTGAATAAGCTATTGAAAAGTTTAGTACTAAAAAGTAAATTAATATAATCAGTTTTTTCATTCTATTTTTTTTATAATACGAAGATAAATAAAAAATTGCGAAACCAGATTTAGAAAATTTACTTTTAATTGTGCTTCTATGAAAACAGGCTTTATTAAAGTTGAAACTGGCATTAGCTAAAATGTTTTCTTTTTCAGATTGTAACAAAAATGTTATATTTTTACAAAATAATTTTTTCTCATAGTAAATGATTATGTTAAATAGATTACGTTTTTTTGTTCCAGTTATACTGCTCATATTCATTTCTTGCACCACTAAAAAGGAATATGAAAAGGCACAAAGTATTAATACTATCTATGCTTATGAAGATTTTATTAAGAAACATCCTAAAAGTAAATATGATGCAGAGGCAACAAAAACCCTTTTAGAATTATATGAAAAAACTGAATGGGAAAAAACCAGATCGTTTAATACTATTGAGGCTTATTACGAATTTTTATCTATATATCCGACAAGTTATTATGCAAAAATTGCAAAAGAAAAAATCCTACGCCTTGAGGAAAATAGAGATTGGAAAGCTGCACTAAAATCGAATAAGATTTATGATTTCTACAACTTTATGAAAAATCATCCGAAATCGAGGTTTATTGAAGATGCTAAAAGAAAAACTAACACAAAAGATCCTGTAATTATTGAAGATTTTGAAGTAGAAAAAGAAGAGTCAGAACTGATGATTGAAAAATACATGAACATCTATTTCAAAGATTCTATAGTTAATGTCAAAAAGAGAAGTTTCACTAATTATGCAACGATTGAAGCTTATTGGTTAAGAATAAAAGAATTGAATTATAGAGAGGGCTATTTAGATTTTTTATACAATTACTCAAATTCTATTTTTGCAAACGAAGCCATTACCAAAATAAGAGAAATTGAATTTGACGAATGGGATTTAGTAAGACAGATTAATACAGCACCTGCCTACGTAAAATATCTAAAGAAATTTTCTAATAGTGAATATGCCGAAATTGCCGTAAAAAAAATTATCGATTTCAAAGTTGATGAGATTTTTCATGTAAATAATTCAAAACTCCCGGCTTTTGTTGAATTAACACAAACAAATACAATAACAACAAATACTATAGAAATTTATAACAAATCGGAATATCCTCTCACTTTGTTGGCAAGTAGCCCGACTCAAAGTCTTAAAGTCGATTTTTTTCCATATCAACTTAAATCTTTCGAATTACAAAACGAAAAATATAAAATAGTAATTATGGGGAAAAATTTAGCAAATTTCATTACAGAAATCAATCTTCGAGGAGGAAAATATCAAATGCAGTTTGAGATTCCTGAATAGAAAACCACAAACTATCAAAAACATTTTCTTTTGAACTGAAGTTGTTTCGAATCTAATTTTTATAAATACTGATCTAAAATATTAAGTAGTTTCTTTTTATTGATTGGCTTACTAATATAATCGTTGCACCCTACTTGCAAGCTTTTTTCCTGTTCTCCGGCAAGCACAAATGCAGTTTGTGCAATTATCGGAAGTTCAGGTTTAATTTTTCTAATTTGCCTTGTAGCTTCAAATCCATCAAGTTTGGGAAGTTGAATATCCATTAAAACAGCATCGATATTTGAATTTAACCTGCATACTTCTACTGCTTGTTCTCCGTCCTGAGCCCACAAAACCTTAACTTTGGTTTTTTTAAGAATGGTGTTTATAAACATATAGTTCGACAATGTATCCTCAACTACAAGAACTGTTCTGCTCTGCCATATATAGCCTTTTGTTTCATTTTTCACCTTTACCTTTGGTTTTTCAGGTTCAATCGGAACAAATGGTAATGTAAAAAAGAAAGTTGAACCCTTTCCATAAGTTGATTCTATCCATACTTCACCGCCAAGAAGATTAATAATGCTTCTCGAAATACTAAGTCCTAAACCTGAACCTTCGTATAGCTTTGTTGTTTCTGTTTCCGATGTTTTTGGCCGTTCGAAAATAAATGCCTGATTTTCTTTTTTTATTCCCGGACCGGTATCTTTTATGTAAAATAACAAAGTTTTAATGTCTTTGAAACTGTAACCAAATTCAATATTTCCGCTATCTATATTCCGAAACGCATTCGTTATGAAATTAGAAATTACTTGATGAATTCGTTTTGAGTCGGTCAATATTGTAAAATTCTTGTCGCTGTTTGCAACTTTTAAACTTAATCTGATATGCTTTTTTTGATTATCTCTTTTATAAATATCATAGAATGAATAAATCTCTGAAAGCATGGCATTTAGCCGACAATTTTCTTTATTTATTTTAAACTTTCCCGACTCTATTAAAGAAATATTTACTACATCATCCATAAGATTAAGTAAAGTATTTCCACTGTTTTTTACTATATTCAAATATTCAATACGGTCTTTAACAGGCATTTCTTCATTTGAAATAAAATCGGAAAATCCGATAATTGCATTCAATGGAATCCTAATTTCGTGCGACATATTTGCCAAAAACTCCGATTTAAATTTATCGGCTTTTTCGGCTTTTTCCTTTGCAAATTCAAAATATTTATTGGCAGTTTCTAAGTTTTCAACATATTCTCTAATATTCAAAGGTGATTTTTGCAAGTCGTCTTGAAATTGACGGTCTTTATGTTTGATTGCTTCAATACTATTTTTTGAAAAAATAATATTATTGAGTTTTTGTTCTTCAAAAATTATTATGTATTCATCTTTGTTTGTTATTGGCTGCAATGGTTTTATTACCAATTTCAAATATAGTGTCGCCTTTTTATAATCAAAAGCAAAAACCTCACTTTCTGTAATTATGCTTTTCGATTTTGAAATTTTCAATAATGGTGAAATAATCTTTTTTATATCTGAATGTAGCAAATCTAAAATATCCTGATTCACTTCATAGACATTGCTATCCATTAAATCATCAATTTTTCCTTGAAAATCGGTCATCTTATGGTTTTCATCAATTATGATGTATGGATGATTTATAAAAGAAATTAGACTTTTCTTAAATGTCTTATGTTCCAAACTATTCATTTTCGCATTTTAATTTTAATTCAATCAACACAATGCCATTTATATAAATACTTTTTTGTAAAGTTACATTTTTTACATCAAAATCACTTTTTCACAATTTAATTGTTGGCTTTTTGAAGATAATCAGACATTATCCTAAAATCATTCCAATAATTGTTGCCGAAAGCAAAGAAGCTAATGTTCCGCCAAGCAAAGCACGAAGTCCGTATTTCGACAACAACACACGTTGAGTTGGTGCAAGCGATCCTATCCCACCAATTTGAATTCCTATTGAAGCAAAATTAGCAAATCCACAAAGCATATATGTTGCCATAATTATTGATTTTGCCTGCAAAGCTCCGGCTTCCTTAAGTTCCGAGAGGCTGATATATCCAATAAATTCGGTGAGAATAATCTTTTCGCCAAGCAATCTGCCTACAAAAGTAATGTCTTCAGTCGAAATGCCTATTAGCCACATAAGCGGTGCAAAAAGGTAACCCAAAATAAATTGCAGCGACAGGTCTTTATACCTTCCATTTGTGGATTCTTCAATAATTTCATTTAGGTTTGTCCAATCGCCAATTTTTACCGAAATAAAATTGAACATTGCAATAAAAGCAATAAAAACAAGAAGCATTGCTGCAACATTTACTGCCAGTTTGAGTCCTTCGGTCGTTCCATTCGAAATAGCATCCAAAACATTGCTGCCAATTTTGTCTCGTGTAATTTCAATAGTTTTGTTAATATTTTCGGTTTGTGGAACCAGAATTTTTGAAATTACAACTGCTCCGGGAGCTGCCATTACCGATGCTGTGAGCAGATGTTTGGCAAACAGCAATCTCTGCACAGGATCGTCTCCCCCAAGAAAACTTATGTAAACGGCCAAAACTCCTCCTGCAAGTGTAGCCATTCCGCCCATCATCACCAGCAAAATTTCAGATTTGTTCATCTTCGCTAAATATGCTTTTATCATGAGTGGCGATTCTGTCTGACCAAGAAAAATATTACCTGCTACCGATAAACTTTCTGCTCCCGAAAGCTTCAATAATTTTGTCATCAACCAAGCCAGAGCATAAACAAATTTTTGGATTATGCCAAAATAGAATAATACGCTTGTCAGTGCAGAAAAGAAAATTATTGTCGGGAGAATTTGTACTGCAAAATTCACTAAAGCTACCTCGATCTCGCCACTTACAAACGATTTGAACAGGAATGCAGTCCCTTCTTTAGTAAAATCTAAAACAAGTACAAAAAGCCGCCCTACAAATTCAAAAATTGCCTGAAAAAACGGGACATACAGTATTCCCAGAGCAATAAGTAACTGTATGCTTAGACCGATTAACACAATTCGCCACGATATTGCTTTTCTATTTGTGCTAAACAAAAATGCAATTGCCAGCAAAACAATCATGCCAAGCAATCCTCTTAAAATGGTAACAAAACTAAATTCATTGTTTTTCAGCTCCTTGCTTATTAGCAAATTTGATTTTGCTGATGAATTGCTTTCTGAGATTTTTTGACTCTTGGCGGCAGACTGATTTACCGTAGTTGAAATTTCAACACTATCCTCATTGATTTGATTATTGTCCTGAAAGTTTGGATATGCTGGTTTTATAATTATAATTAAGACTATGAAAAAAAGTAGTTTTAAGCTGAGTTTCATATATTTTGTAAATTAGTAATTATGAATTTTGAATTGCAATTTATTTCTTCCGCTTTTTCATTTCAACATTTATAAGAGAAGCTTTTTCATAATCTTCATTTTTTATGGCTTCGTCTAACATTTCCTGTAATTCGTCGGCACGATAGTTTTTATAATCATTTTTGACTTTAGTTTTAGCTTTAGTTTTAGCTTTTGCTTTCTGCGATTCTTTATCAATATCGACAAAAATGCCTGCTCTTTCCAGAATTTCTTCATATGTAAAAATAGGACATTTAAAACGTAGTGCCAGGGCTACTGCATCGGAGGTTCTTGCATCGATTTTCATTTTCTCTTTCCCTGTATCAAAAATCATCAAGGAATGAAAAACTCCTTCTTCAAGCTTATGTATCAAAACTTCTATTAGTTTTACTTTTACATGATTTGCAAAATTATAAAACAAATCGTGGGTAAGTGGCCGAGGTGTTTTAAAGCCTTCTAATTGCAAGGCAATAGACTGTGCTTCGAATGCTCCGACAATAATTGGCAAACGCCTTTTTTTGTTTTCCTCTTCGAAAACAAGAGCGTAAGCACCCGACTGACTCTGACTATTTGAAAGTCCTAAAACATTTAGTTTTATTTTTATCATATATCTTAAAGCATTAATATTTCACTTACAAAAGTGTAAAAATTCTATCATTAAATTGTAAAAAATTAATTATTTATTTCTACTTATATTGATTTGATTACAAAACTAATATCCTTTAGAGTAACCATCATAAATTGAGCAAATTTCACAAAATTTTAGTTTTTAGATGAATTCTGATATTTTGACACAATAAATCTGAAATTCAAGAGCCATAATCACTTCTTTGATTTAATATCCATATATTTGTACAATTATCAACAGTATCTAACAACAAATATGGAATTTCAAAAAAGCTGTTTGTACAAATTTCAAATAGTCCATTATTATTTTTGATTGACATTTTCTATGAATCCAAATTGCTAAAGTTTAATAACTTTGGCAAAGTTTTCTAAATCATGTGATTATGAAAGTATGTAATTTATTATTATTTTGCTTAATATACATTTTTCCATTAAATGGTATTGCTCAAGGTGAAACCAATAATTGGATTCTTGGAGGAGTAGATTTTTTTATCAGTATTAATAATGGTGAACCATCATTGATTACTCCTCCTGTTGTTACAGGCAGTCCTGTTGGAGGAATACCTCCTGTACCATATCACTACTTTTATTTTTCAAGTATTTGCTGTTCAAGCATTAGCGATGCAGAAGGTAATTTATTGATGTATAGTAATGGTGAACTAATATGGAATGCAGCATTTGACACTATGTTATATGGAACAAATTTATACGGAAATTTTGAATCAAGCCAATGTTTATTTATTCCTCATCCCGGATATGAAAATAGATATTATTTTTTCACAACTCCTTATTATTTTACAAGTATTGGTGTTCGATATTCCGAAATTGATTTAAATTTGGATAATGGACTTGGGGGGTTAATCTCTTCAAACAATCTATTACTTAGTCCGGCTTGTCAAAAGGTAAGTGCCGTATATCATGCAAACGGAAAAGATATTTGGCTTATGGTACATCAGTGGAATAGTAATGCTTTTTATGCTTACCTTATTACAAAAAATGGAATAAATCCAAATCCAATCATTAGCAATGTAGGAACTGTTCATCAGGAGCCTATACCACCCCCTTCAATGTATCATAGTGCAAGTGCAGGTGATTTGAAGTTTTCCACAAATGGAAAGAGGCTGGCAGTTGCAATTGAAGGGCTAGATTTATTTGAAATATTTGATTTTGACAATACAAATGGAATTGTCTCAAATCCTATATCTATATACGGTAAATGGGCACAAAGTGTAGAATTTTCTCCTGATGGAACAATTATCTATCTGGGAGATACAGATTCTGGTTTTGCTCCAGACAATTTTTCTGAAATATTTCAAATTGATTTGTTAGCAGGTAGCCAAAGTCAAATTATTAATTCAAAAGTGATAATAAATAGTGATACGATTGCTTTCAATTCACCTAATGGTCCCTTATATTCATATATGCATTTATTGCAATTAGCTCCCAACGGCAAAATATACATTGTAGCATCTTATAATGAGAATTTTTTGTCTTGCATAAATTTCCCAAATGCACTAGTGTCATGTCAATCAACAATTGACGGATACAATCTTTTTAATTTAATTCTGGAATCCTTAATAGTAAATCTCCAATTTATTTTTGCATTCTTATTATTTCTGTGA
>Ga0209361_1000463_pt1 | contig 37325 bp, 29 predicted proteins | sample SaaInlV_200m_DNA_3_FD_184657 | JGI IMG/M metagenome (GOLD analysis project Ga0209361, IMG submission 184657) | Marine microbial communities from expanding oxygen minimum zones in the Saanich Inlet - SI037_S4LV_200m_DNA (SPAdes) (version 2) | ecosystem: Environmental > Aquatic > Marine >... | reverse complement strand
ATCGTAATATTATTAAGAAATGGAAGATGCCCATCCCTCACTGGCCCTTAATCCTCAACCAGCTTGCCATTCGCTTTGAAGACCGGTGCCCAATTTGAGCCATTTACACACTTTTCTGTACATACCCCTAAGACGAAATTTAGTTAGACTTATTGATTTATTTGGTTCGACAATGAAGGATGGTTAAAAATGGAGATTCGCCTGTACTTTCAACTGTTGAAGCGTGGTTGGTGGGTGATTTTGTTGACTGCATTAGCTGCTCTTGCAAGCTCATTAGGAGCTTCTTACTTAGCGATACCACAATATAAGTCTGTAGCGAGATTTATACTCAAGCCTAGCAATAGTATAGAAAGTAGTGCAAGTGTACTCCAAAGTTTCTACACTCTTGAGAGGGTTGTTGTAACTTACGCAGAAGTGATGAATAGCGATCGTGTCTTTAATGATACATTAGCCTTTTTGAACCTTCGCGCTGATGACTTGAAGGATTACACTTACGAATCAGAGGTGCTTTCTGGTTCGAGTATTTTGGAGTTGAGTGTAACAGGGCCTAATCCACAGACAGCAGCGAAAGTTGCCAACACAATCGGTTATCAGACAATCAATTTTACGCAGAACATGAACCAAATATATACTGTTGATTTTCTCGACATAGCTGTTCCTTCTACCAAGCCAATTAGCCCGCAACCCCTGCTGTATGCCAGCCTTGCAACCGTGCTTGGGTTGTTTGTAGGAGGGTTTCTCGCAATCCTAAGAGAACAACTTCGTATTCCCTTGGATGCTCTCAGGAATCGCTTCCATTTTGACACTATGACAGGGGTCTATACCAGCAGATATTTCTCTAGTCTTGTTGAAGAAGAGTTGGCACAAAGCCCTGAAGATTTGCATTCAATAGGAATTGTTGAATTGCAGGGGCTCCAAGACCTTCCCCAAACCCTTCCCCTTTCTGGATTGCAACATGTTTTTCAAAGGGTGACCGATACTCTGCGCAGAGAGTTGCGTGGTAATGATATTATTGGTCGCTGGAATGAAAACGATTTTATCGTTATGCTTCCAAACACATCAGGGTTATCTGCAAATCGAACCTTTGAGCGAATATTTAAGGCTCTCTCAGAGCCAATCGAATTGGATTTGCTGAACATGACTGTTGGTCTTGATCCGCATCTGGGGGGGGCTGAATATAGTAATAATATTTCAATGAGGGAATTGCTTGATAAGACGAACGGTGCTCTGGAAAAAGCCCGGCGCAATACAGTTTCCCCAGTATACGTTTGGCAAATGGAAAACCCCTTTTGGGAAGGGCTGGATGAACCAATCCAAGAGTAGGAAAGCTCTCAGGATAAGGCGTAATGCGTAATGCGAAGAGGAGAGTAATTATGAATAAACAACTTTCAAAATTATTGTTAGGTGCTGTTTTATGTACGAGCTTACTTGCCAGTTTGATTGTTAGCGTTGAGGCACAAGGTCCTATCCCTACCCCGACTCCGCCACCGCAGGTTGTGGTTCTTTCAAGTGACCCTGATCTTGTTACTTTTAGCCAACTGGGACAAGAAGATATCATGCTTCTTGGACCTTATGACGGAACTGGTTTTTCATTTTCTATTCCCGCAAATTGGGATTTGAAAGGTGGGATTCAGCTAAATTTATCATTGGGCGTGTCTTTTCAATCGACCCCTCATGGCGTAAACGAATCCTTCGCTGTAGGTGGCGGTACACTTACATTGTATTTGAACGACGTTTTTTTTGGAGTGATACAACTTTCTGAAGTTGGTGAAACTGAACAGAGCATTGAAATACCTGGTGAAGTTTTAGCAAGGTTTCTTGGCAAACCAATGGAATTGTCATTTTTCCTCGATGGTCGCTATGCTTGTTATGCCGATAATCAGTTAATTGTTTCTATTCACAAAAACTCATATTTCATTTTTCCACATGATTTGGTCAAGCCAGATACAAATTTGATCAATTTCCCACGACCAATCATACAAAGCTCACTCAATCCGGATTCGGCGTTGTTCGTACTCCCAAGTCAACCATCGCCTGTTGAAATGCAGGCAGCTTTGACCCTTGCCGCTGGAATGGGAAATCTCAGTGGCAATCGTATCAAGCTGGATTTGACTACATTGGATAAATTTAAACCAGAACAGGATTCATCAATCCAAGCTTCTACTAATCATATAATATTTGTCGGAAAACCGACCTCTCTCCCGATTATGAGGTTATTACACCTTCCGCTACCAGTCACAGATAATGGATTTAGCTTTGTCGAGGGGGAGACTAATGATGGTTTGATCCAAATGATAAATTCGCCTTGGAGTGATGCGCACGTAGTACTTGTAGTGTCTGGCAACACAGATGAAGCAGTTGTCAAGGCAGCTCAAGCAGTGAGCACTGGCTTATTGCGACCAGGAAGTTTTCCGAATCTCGCAGTGGTCAAAGAGGTTCAAGCTGCATCTAAATTAACTGTGCAGGCAACGGATTTCGCGTTATCGGAGCTTGACCCCACTTATACGGGCAGTTTTTTTCAATCCAGAGGTTTCAATGCGAGATCATTTGCATTCAATATCCCGCCAGGCTTGACTGTTACTCCTGATGCGTACTTGAAGCTAGTCTTCGGCAACTCAGCATTGATTAATTACAATCGATCGGGGATTACGGTACGGCTCAATGGACGAACGATTCATAGTGTCCGGTTGAGCGATCTGACAGCTAGTCAACCAATCAATAGCGTAGAGATCTCAATCCCGTCCTCAGTAGCGGTGTCTGGTTATAATGTTTTGGAGATAGCTGCCAACATTGAATATATTGATGATAATATATGCGATCCTCCAGAGATTCAGGGTGCGTGGGTAAATATTTGGCCTGAAACGACATTACATTTACCTCTTGATTTAGCCTCTGTTAATCCAGTAACAAACCAGGATTTGGCTTCCTATCCAGCACCTTTCATTTACGATTCTTTACTAAGTCAGACAGCTTTTGTATTGCCGTCGAACAACCTAACTTCCTGGCAAATGGCTTTGCAAATCGCTTCTTATCTTGGTAGCGAGGCAAATGGAACAATCACTGCATTAAAGGTCTTTCTCGATAATGAAATATCTGAAGTAGAGCGTTCAGAATACAATATATTGGTGATAGGTGTGCCTGATCAACTGCCGATTGTAGATGAACTAAATGATTACTTACCAGCCCCGTTTTCGGATGACAACAATATAGCTTCGGAAGGTGCTTTTCAGGTTACTTACCGTATCCCACCAGATTCTCCTCTGGGCTATATACAGACAATATCCTCGCCTTGGGAGCCCGATAATGTTGTACTAACTGTTTTGGGAAATACAGACCAAGGATTAAGATGGGCGGCTTCTGCATTAATAGATCCTCTCTTTCGATCGAGGCTTGCAGGTAATTTTGCAGTGATCAATGACCAGCAGGTCCTAACAAGTGATACGCGCACCGTCTCTGTTGCAACAGGTAGCGAATACGCTGAAACCGCGGGTGATGAAAATATATTATCTGAACCTGAGATAGTTCCTGCTCTTGAACCGGCTTTGGATCCTCGACAAAGTTGGATTCTCCCAGTATTGCAAAGTTCTGTTGCTGCGATAGTTTTGATTGTGATCATCGTCGCGATCAGAGGTTTGTTGCGTAATAGTACTCGTGTTCAGAAGCAAAAAACTAAACAACAATCCAGCAAAGATGAGTAGCTAAAACAATATAGCAAGAATAGGAGCCACCCTCTGATGCAAAACCAGACCTTGATTTGCACATATAATGCGCAGGAATCAAAACCCCTGCGTTTGATAGCAAGAGAGCGTAGCAGTTATTATATTACCAAGCGCATAATAGATTTTGTTGTTGCGCTTGGGTTACTGGTACTTTTGTCCCCTCTAATGCTTCTAATCTCAGTGCTAATCTTTATTTATTCACCAGGTCCGATATTTTTTGTGCAGGAGCGGGTGGGTGCGAAGAGCCGACCTTTTAGTAAATATTCCTTTTGGAAAAGGCAGAATTTTAAGTGCTACAAATTTCGAACAATGAAATTGAATGCAGATTCTTCTGTTCACCGAGCCTATGTCAAAGCACTGATTGAAAATGACCAAAAAGAGATGTCCGCCTTGCAAGGAGTGGATACAGACGTTCGTAAATTATTGAGAGATCCACGGCTTATTCGTCCCGGCAAGTTTTTGCGTAAAACAAGCCTTGATGAACTACCTCAGTTGTGGAATGTTCTGCGCGGGGATATGAGTCTCGTTGGCCCTAGGCCAGCCATTCCATATGAGGTGGAGATGTACGAGCCTTGGTATTCTGTGCGTCTAGAGGCTCAACCTGGCATTACTGGTTTACAGCAAGTAATGGCACGTAGTGCCGTTGATTTTGAAAAACAAATGAAATTAGATATTCAATATGTCGAAAGCCAATCTTTATGGCTAGACATTAAGATCATTTTGCAAACCCCTTTTGTGGTTGTTTCTGGAAGAGGGGCAGAATAGTTCAAAAAGGAGAGGGACGTATAATGGATATACTAAGAGTAGGTGTAATCGGATATGGGTATTGGGGACCAAATCTAACGCGCAATTTTTTCGAGCTTCCTTCATCAGAAGTGATTGCTATTGCTGATTTAAGCAAAGAAAATTTGGAGCGTGCTAGGGCAAAATACCCTGATGTTGTCTTGACTGCTGACTACAAAGATTTTTTTGACAAGGAGTTGGATGCCGTTATTATATCTACTCCCCCAAAAACGCATTTCCCAATAGCCAAAGAGTGCCTTCTGAACGATCTGCATGTTTTCGTTGAGAAACCAATCACCCTTAACAGCAGAGATGCTGAAGAGTTAATTGATTTGGCTGAAGAAAGAGGTCTAACGCTAATGGTAGGCCATACTTTCGAATATAATTCTTCTGTGCAAGCGATGAAGGATTTCATTGATGACGGGGAGCTGGGAGATTTGTATTATATTGACGCTGCAAGGCTAAATCTTGGTCTTTTTCAGCACGATTCAAATGTACTTTGGGATCTTGCTCCGCATGACCTTTCTATTTTGATGTATCTTCTTGGTCAAAAACCCATTTCGGTTAGCGCACATGGTATGCCGTGTGCTTTTGAAGGGATTTATGATCTTGCGAAGCTAAGTTTGCTCTTCCCAAATAACCTCATGGCGTATATTCACGTTAGTTGGATTGATCCAGCCAAAGTGCGTCGAGTCACTGTTGTTGGTAGCAAGAAAATGGCAGTGTTTAATGATTTGGGAATTGATGGGAAGATAAAAATTTATGATAAAGGAGTTGAAGCACCAGCGTATACCAATGGTTTTAACGAATTCCAATATAATTACAGATCTGGAGACATCACTATTCCAAAGATTTCGTATGATGAACCTTTGCGAACAGAATGTCAACACTTTATCGATAGTGTGGTAAATCAGGCTGAGCCAAAGAGTTCTGGGCGTAGTGGGTTGGCGGTAATTAAAATATTAGAAGCCGCTGAACGATCGATGGCTAATGATTCTACCCACGAGGTACTCGAATGGTAAATGCTGAATTTGCTCGCGTTTCACCTGACGTAAAACTTGGCCGAGATGTCAAAATTTACGCTTATGTCAATCTTTATGGTTGTGAAATAGGAGACGAAACGAAGATTGGCACATTTGTAGAGATTCAAAAAGGTGTTCAGATAGGGAAACGTGCAAAGATCTCTAGCCATTCGTTTGTTTGTGAGGGCGTTACTATAGAAGATGAAGTTTTCATTGGACATGGTGTGATATTTACCAACGATAAATACCCTCGCGCAGCAACTGTTACGGGAGAATTACAAACAGAAGAGGATTGGGTGTGTATACCTACTCTTATTAAGCGAGGGGCATCGATCGGTAGTAATGCTACCATTTTATGTGGCATTACCATTGGAGAAGGCGCCATTGTTGGGGCAGGCAGTGTTGTAACCGGTGACGTCCCACCCAGAGCGGTAGTTGCCGGAAATCCTGCTCGCGTTATCCGAAGTTTAGATTCAGTGTAGGAGAGTGTTGCATAATTCAGACTATTTTCCACCTAATCCCCGTCATAGGGGATTTTTTTTGCCTAAATATGTCGAAGTAGCTCTCCCCCATTCTCTTTTTTCTTCTTTCCCCCCGCATTCTTTCTAAATCCCCTTAAAAATGCCTTTGTTACGCCTGCTATACTCAAGTCGGGACGCGCCTCATCCACCATTTGAGATTACAGGTGGTCGCGCCCATCTTTGCCTGCCAATCAGCAGCGTCTAAGCCTCGCCGCCTGCAATATCGAGTTCCGTTATAGCGCACGAGTTCAGCGACTGTTCGCTCTATGCGTTGACGCAATTTGTGGTCATGGCGATATTTATCACTTTGGTTGTATATTTTTGCTTCTTCAATTAGGTGACGATAATCAGAAATGAAGACTTGTCGCATAGCTCTTGGTCCTGATTTTTCTTTGCGACATTGCTCCCAAAGAGGACATCGCTTGCTGAGATCGGTATCCTTCATTCGCCTGGGCGGTTTATCCTGCCAACAATGATGTGTAAGAAAACGGAAAGTATGTCCTTCACCAGATTGAGATGGATAGCGTATAGGTGTAGTTTTCCCGTTGGGACAAGTTAGTTTCTTGCAGTCTTCAGAAAGCGAAAAATCGTAAGGGGTAAAAAGAGCTTCTTTTTTATAAGATTCAATCAGCGGAGCAGAAAGTTTTGTTTTTCCAGTCGAGGCGACTTCCATTTCATGGCGTATCTTTCCCGTTGCCGCGGCAGCATCGTAAATCATCTTATCTGGACAATGGTTGTGGTGTTCTTTCTGTTTAGCGACTAAGTTCGCAACTCCGCTTTGATCTGGCGTTGCTCCTGTATAGGCTTTGGTTTCCATAATCAACCCATTTTCAGTTGATGCAACCTGGACGTTATACCCAAACTTGATGTCTTTTTCTCCGTTACGTTCACCGTGATTGCGAAACGTGGCTTCTGGGTCAGTTGCACTCCCAAAGCGAAAGACCCCTTTCTTTTTTCGATAAGAGACTTTATCGCCTTCGATTTCTAATTCATCCTCAAGAGCTTTTTCTAAGTACCCATGCCAAAGAGCCAAATTGACGGATGGATTAGAAAGTATACCCATTCTCTCCAATAAAGCTTGTGCGGCTAAAGTTGTTTTTTGAAGGCGTTCGTTTTTTTCTGCTTTGCTCATTCTGCCCGGATGTTTTTCAGGGTGTGGTCCAAAAAGCCCAGCCCAATCTAAGCTGCGTAACAAGTTATCATCATGTTTTGAGCTTTGCCAGGCTTCTAAAATGCGCAAGCTAAAGATACGTAATAAATCTACGGTGCCATGTTTTGAAGCATTTGCCAACATCGCATAGGTATCTCCCATTTGATCTGTATCTTTTTCTTTTGGGAAGAAGGCTTCGATTTGTTTTAGGACAGTATCAAAATAGATACGCCTATGGTTCAGCAAAAGCCAGCCTTCAAAACGACCCAAGGTTGTGTGGTCTGGGGTGTGGGCAAAAAGTTCATAGCCAGAGAACCAGCGGGCAAGAAAGTTTGTAGCCAGTTCGATTTCTAGCTCTCGCAAGGATAGGTTTTTCATTTGTCCCACTAAAATTGCGCGAAGCAGGTGGGCTACGGTATGCGTCGGTGGCTTGCCTGGTCCGCTTTGGTGATGATAATTAGCGCAGACCTGCTCTGCTTCGCTAAAATCAAGGTGAGAGGCTAATTTGACAAGAATATGCCTTTTGCTCCGCTCGAGCATTTCTGTGCCGAGTGTTTTGCTATAGTATTCTCGTAGCTTTTCGTCATGAGTTTCGATAAATTCTGCTAGAAAGTCGGGTAAAATTGGCATGGGGAGTTTCTCTGATGATTTTTGGTCTTAGTAAACTTATTATCTCAGAAAAATTCCCCACTTTCTAACTACCTCCCCGAATTATGCAACACTCTCCTTTTGGTATTTTGCACGGCTTCCATGAATGGGGCATGGTCTTCATCCCATTACAAAAAGAATATATGACTGCTCAGGCCATTACTATCCTTCATATATTGCATACTTTGCTACTCTCTCTTTCTTTTTACTGTCTATTCAAATTCGGGCTTGAGATGCTCGAAGCAAACCGCTATGTTAATCTTAGCCTATTCATCTTACCCGCCATCTGGATAATTATCTTCATTTATGCGCTCAATACCTATGCAGAGACTTCTGGATGGATAAACCTCGCATCGGTCTGGAGCCGATATTTGCTCGGTGCTCCCGGGGCATTTGCTGCAGCAATTGGCTTATACCAGTTTACAAACGAAGCGAAAATCATTGGTGCCCAACGAAGCTACCGTATGCTCCAAGTTGCTGGAATCTCGCTTTTAGCCTACACCATTATGGGCGGAATGGTCGTCCCAGACGAACCTTTTTTTCCGGCAAATACACTAAATTACACCCTGATTGAATCCTTCTTGGGCATCCCCGTACAGGTTTACCGTTCTCTAATTGGCCTTGTACTGGCATTTAGCATGATCCGCGCGATGGAAATTTTTGAAATCGAAGTCGACCAAATGATCGAGCAAATGGAAATCTCAACAATTCAACGTGTAGAGAGAGATCGTATTGGGCAAGAGATTCATGATGGCGTATTACAATCAATTTACTCAGCCAGCCTGATCACAGGGTCACTGACCAATCTTACCCAAGACCCAGTTCTCTCGGAGCGTATTTTGCAGGTGAAAGAAGTCCTGAACCAAGCTATTGTTGAATTACGTGGCTATATGGTTTCCCTGCGCATCCCTAAATTTCAGAATACGTTAAAAAATGAACTGTCCAAGTTGATACACCAACCTCGTTTTGCCGGTTTACTAAAAATCACCCTTGATGTACCTGTCAACAATTCATTATCCTCTTCTCAAACCAGCCATATCTTTAGCATTGTGCAAGAAGGGCTATCCAATATTGTCCGTCATGCTCGAGCCGAAAATGCACATATTATTTTCATGCCGACTGAAAAAAACAATAAACTCTCAATCACAGATGATGGCGTCGGCTTCGACCCACAAAATATTAAACAGGGATTTGGACTACAAATGGTTCAGGATCACACCCAATTATTAGGTGGTGAGCTATCTATTAATTCAGAACATAATCAGGGAACAACGATCACAATCTTATTTTGAGAAAAATATCATGACAAAATTAAAAGTACTACTTGTTGATGACCACGAAGTTGTTCGCAAAGGCCTAAAATATGTTCTTGGTGATCTCGAAGATTTCACTTTAGTTGGGGAAGCAAGCAGTGCCAAAGTCGCAATTGTCATGACCAATGAACTGCACCCCGATGTCGTTATTTTAGATATTCGGATGCCAGGCGGCAGCGGCCTCGATGCTTGCAGAGCCATTCATGAAAGTAATCCTGATATCAGTATCATCATGCTCACCTCTTATGCCGATGACGAACTAATTGCAGAAGCAATTCAGGCTGGGGCAATCGGCTATATACTAAAAGATGGTAGCACCGACAAACTTGTAAGTGCGCTCACCGCTATAAAAAACGGAGAAGCAGCTTTAGACCCCAGCGTTACGCGCAAAGTACTGGATATGATGCAAAAAAAAACACCAGAAGCCCACCCATTCACACGCCTTAGCGAGCGCGAAATGGAAGTGCTTCAGCTAGTCTCTCAGGGGAAAACAAACGCAGCTATAGCAGAAGATTTAATTCTCAGTGAGAAAACCATTCGTAATTACATCAGCTCTATTTTTCTCAAACTGAATGTTAAAAATCGAGTAGAAGCCGCAATCTTCGCAGTCCAAAATCGCATTCAAGACTATCGCTGATTTTTAGCTATGTTATTCAGCACTTTATTATTCGGCAATGAATAAGTAGAGCAAAGTGACGGTCATTTTTACAGAGGCTGTCATCTTGCTTATGGAGAAAAAACATGTCCGAAATCGCAAACACCCCAACTCCACCTTATTATGCTGTGATATTCACATCCCACCGCACAGAAGGTGAGAATGGCTATAGCAAGATGGCTAACCGCATGGTCGAGTTAGCATCCCAACAGTCAGGATTTCTCGGCGTAGAATCGGCGTGTGAAGATGTAGGCATCACTGTTTCTTATTGGACGGATTTGGAATCAATTAAAACATGGAAAAAGAACGCGGAGCATATCATCGCGCAGGAGCTGGGGCAAAAGAAATGGTATAGCGCGTATAAAACACGGATTACGAAAGTTGAAAGGGATTACGGCTGGAATTTGAAGTGATCTTTTAAAAGACATTCAACACCTTCACTTTTTTGCAGAGATAGTTTTATATCCTGTGGAGAAATCACTATCCAAACACCGAGGTGGACTAAAGTCCTGTCTCAGAACATGAAAGTCGGATAAATCCGACTCGACTCCAGCCCGATAGGACTTCCATGAACTGAGTAGGTGGCTTTAGCCCCGCTCATTTGGCAAAGGTATTGTTTAAATTGGTCTTGATACTGCGGTTTTTTTAACACTAATTGGGCGAATGGCACGATTTTTTACAGAGTCCGCTTTCACACAGCAACCCAAGCGAATAGGAAGCGAGTCTCATAAAGCAGAAAAGACAGATGCGCTAAATGCGTCTGTCTTTTCTGCTTTTTCAATCTCAGAATGAGCTATGCTCAATTATTTATTCAAGTTATAACAGAGATAGGCTTTACGAACTGTTTCGATGACCTCCCAAGTGCCCTTACTATTTTCAGGAAAATAAAGAACGTCTCCGGCTTTGATCTCAATAGGATCACCTTCTTCCGGATGAAAAATGCAATGCCCTTCTAGAAAGGTTGTTAGTTCAGCCTGCATGATCTCTCTGGTGAATTTACCAGGCGTGCATTCCCAAATACCACCTTCAGAGCCATTTTCGTTTTCAATGATCTGGATACCACTCAGGTGACAGATATCATCACCAATTATTTTGGGTATTCCCCAATTGTCCAATTTTTCGGAGGGGATTTTCGAGGCATTTTTCAGTTGCTGGATAGACATCATTTGCTCCTTTATCAATATATTTTAGCTTTGGTAAAAGCTAATTCAGTATAACATGGTGCCCAACGACGGATTGAGCAGCACATGAATAAATTTTTCCTGCATAATTCCCCTACCTCGCACACGAGACAAACGAAACTACTTTTATTTGGAGAAAAAGCATATGGTATATTTTACATAAGTCATCTTTTTTATCGTATAAACTTATGAGGACGTTCTTATAAATAAATCAAACTTAAAGAAAACAACACAGTATATGAGAATACTTCTTTATGTCGCTAGTTTTTTGGTACTCTCTGTTGGTATTTCTCTTTTCTTTCTTTCTGAAAAAACGGATATTTATTTTTCTTGGACAATCAATCCGCCACTCACCGCCACTTTTCTTGGTGCTGGATATTTAGCCAGTTTCCTGCTGGAATTTCTTTATGCGCGTGAGAAAGTCTGGGCAAAAACTCGTGTCGCTGTACCCGGGGTGTGAATATTCACCTCTCTAACTTTGATTCTCACCCTCATCCATTTAGCACGCTTTCACTTTGATAGCTCCACCTTCATCACCCTAGCGGGGACATGGGTCTGGCTGGGAATCTATATCAGCGTCCCGATTGCTATGGGCATACTCTGGTTTATCCAAGCGCGTCAAACTGGAGAAGACCCTCCTCGCAATGCACCCTTGCCTTCTTGGTTACGAATTGCCTTAATCCTTCAGGGCACTCTTATGTTTCTTTGGGGAGGGGCAATGTTCATTTTCCCCGAAACGATGATTCCCCTTTGGGCGTGGAAATTATCACCGCTTACCTCGCAAGCTATCGGCGCATGGGGTGCCGGGATTGGGGTAATTGCCCTGCACGCTTCATGGGAAAATGATTGGAGTCGTCTCTTCCCGATGATGCTAAGTTATACAATCTACGGTATTTTACAAATAATTAGTCTGATCCGTTATCCTGAATTTTTAGACTGGTCTCATTTTTCAGCGATCGACTATACCATTTTCATCGTCAGCATTTTTCTTATTGGCGGTTATGGAACGCTGGTGGCATGGCGTAAAAAGGATTCTTTAGTTTAATCCAAAACGCGGACACATAGTTCGCTTTCTTAAAACCTATTCAGCAAACCCCAGCTTGAAATCACATCCAACTGCTACTAATTATGGAGCAGATCATCAATCGTTAATGTTTTTGTCTCCATTGCCTTTTCTTTCCGTAATTCATTATGCTTTGCAATAGCGCGATCAATTATTGCGACTTTAATATTTTCCAATAAACGCTCTTTTGATTTATATTCAAGTGTTTTTAATACCCAATGAAAATTCTTTTGCAAGTCAATTAGCATAGAAAAAGAGTACTCATCTACACTGGTATCAAGGATTGGCAAAAATGGAATTTTAAATTGTTTTGCAGTGGCTTCTAGTTCTAAAGGAATGGATTTTGGACTAGTCACATCTGCAATAACGAACAAACTCATCCCCGCCAGTGTTTGTACAGTTTCAGTGTAATCTTTGTCTACAGGGCGGTCAAAATCAAAGACAATTGGTAGCAAATTAAATTCACGTAGCTTTTCCCGCAAACCATCGAGTACCACCTTTCTTTCTGGGGGAGAAAAACGCCCTAGAATTAACACCCCCTTTGATGTGACAGAGTTGATTATATTGCGGATTTTCTTATTGTCATACATCAAGTAAATAAATTGAGCAACTTCAACATCATCTGTAGTAATATCTCCATCATTTTTATCAGAAATTAGCAAGTCTTTTTGTGAAGCAGGCTCCCCTCTGATATCCCAAACAGAGCAACCATATACTCTACATCTATCTAGGTATGCCTGCTCAAGTTTTGTTTTTATAATTGAAGCCTGACTCAAATTTGCCTCATAAAGGTGGGCTTCAGTGAAATCAGCTCCTTGCAAATCTGCTTCAGTTAGATTTGCAGAGGTCAGGTCTGCACCACGAAAATGGGCTCCTGCTAAATTAGCTTCATGGAAATTAGCATTAACTAGCGTAGTCTCGATAAAATTTGCATCTTTGAGATTCGCCTTGATGAGAACAGCATAGTTTAAATTTGCTTTATTGAAGCTTGCTCCCCCGCTAATCTCAGCTAATTCCAATTGAGCGTTGGTTAAATTAGCTCCTGAGAAGTTGATTTTACTCAAATTGGCTCTTTTCATATATGCACCGCTGGCAATTACATTTTGTGCATTCACACCGCGCATGTTGGCACGCCTAAAATCGGCTTGTTTTATATTGGCATTTTCCAAATTGACTTTATAAAGATTTGCATCACGCAAAACTGCTTTATGCAAATTTGCCTTTGCCAAGTCTGCTTGATGCAAATCTGCGTCGCGGAGATTTGCTCGGCGAAAATTTATCCCCCTTAAGTCTTTTTCACGCAGATTAGCCCCGCTTAAATCTGGAGTGATGGCATGATGATTCTCTCTCCAAGTGTTCCAGGCAAGCACACCTTCTTCTAATATCTCCAAATGTTCATCTATAGCCATATTGCCTCCTCACTAAATTTCTTTTTTAGACTTCGCCTATCATATTATAATTAATTACCAAGCTTTTTGCGCACATTCATACAAAGAGCATCCACGCCAAAATTGCACCCCGCATTAAGAATTTAATCCCGTATAATTTCTTTTATTATTCTTTCTAAGAAGAAGGAGATTTGAAATGGAAAAACCCTTTGTCCCTCCTGAATTTGAAGTCCCGGAGCCGATTAAAACCGATGATTTCATTCTCAGAAAATTGACGACCAAAGATCTTGAACAGGATTATGAAGCAGTCATGTCGAGCAAGGTGAGTCTGCGTCAGATATTCCAGAAAGACGATGATTGGCCCGCGGATGATATGACGCTGGAAGCCAACTACGAAGACCTGGAATATCATGAAGAGGAATTTGATCAGCGGAAGAGTTTTACCTACACCATGTTAAATGTGGACGAAAGCAGCTGTATCGGCTGCGTCTATATTTACCCTTGGCGCGGAAAAGTCTATGATTCGCAGGTCTATTATTGGGTGATCGACAGCGAGAAGGCCAAAGGCCTCGACGAAAAAGTCGGCAGTTTTCTGCGTGATTGGATAGAGCAGGTATGGCCGATTGAAAACCCTGTTTTCCCGGGCAGAGATATGGATTGGGAAGAATGGGAAGCTTTCAAGGAAAAAAATCGAAAAGAAAGCGACTGAGATAGTATCGCATCCCCACATCGCGATTCACTGAAAGCACGGATTTTTTCAACACGAATTACGCGAATTGGGCGAATGACACGAATTCAAAAAACAGAGTCCGCTTTAGCGGGGTTGAGCCTTGAGCGTGGACGTTTACGTCCATGCGGACACCGCAAATTGCGCACCGCGTTGAGAATTTAATGCCGTATAATCTCTTTATTGACATAATCCAAGGTGCCGCTCTAGCAGGATATGGGCTTTATAAAAACTAATTAGGTACCATGAGTAAGGAGCATATTAGAGATGGCAGATGAGCGATATGAATATGAAGTCGCGTTTTCCTTTGTAAAAGACGATGAAGCTATCGCTACAGCACTAAATGATTTGCTACAAGATAGACTATCCACATTTCTATATTCTAAACGACAGGAAGAGTTAGCAGGTACTGATGGTGAGCAGTCATTTAATGAGATATTTAGTCAAAAATCAAGAATTGTTGTCGTTATTTATCGTAATGAATGGGGTGATTCCCCATGGACTAGGATAGAAGAAACCGCAATAAGAAATAGGGCATATGAAGAAGGTTATGCTTTCGTTATTTTTATACCAGTTGAAGACTCAGCAAAACTCCCAAGATGGCTTCCAAAAACACAGTTATGGGTTGGTTTTAAACGATGGGGTTTAGAAGGTGCTGCCAGTGTAATCGAGGCGCGTGTACAAGAAGCAGGTGGAGAACCACGAGAAGAATCAGCAACTGACAAAGCTGCACGTATGCAACGTCAAATTGATGCCGAAGTTGCGCGTAAGGCCTTTCTCAATTCAATAGAAGGAGTGAAAGCAGCACTCGAAGAAGTAAATAATTTGTTTGCTTTTTTTGAGTCAATATCTGCTGAAATAAGGGGAAAATCTGGGTTTGAAATCAATTGTAAACGAGTAAATGATAGAAAGATGGACATCTGTGCAATTGGATATTGTTTAGCCATAGATTGGAATTACTCTTCATGGAACACACTTGATAGGTCATATCTTAGCATCTCCACTTGGAATGGTCTGCCTCCTAGGTCTGGCAGGAATTTCCTTGAAAAACCCAAACAAGTATCAAAATCGAAATTTAACTTTGATAGAAAATGGACGGAAAATGTTGGCTGGGTTGATTCTGGGGAATCACAATTTTTATCAACTGAGCGCCTCGCGGAATATATATTGAAAAAGCTAATGGGGAGAGTACACAAAGGACAAGTAGGAAAAAGAAACAGTTAGTACCTAACAAGTGCCTTGTTAGGATGCTTCTTTAAATTAGAAGCAAAAACAGACCGGCTCACGCCGGTCTGTCCTTTTACTCATTACTTCTTTCTACAAACCTACCTCACCATATTCCTCAACACCGTGTGCAAAATACCGCCGTTGCGATAATAATCTACCTCAATCTCAGTATTTAGCAGAACTTTTGCCTTAAATTCTGTCTTAGCGCCATCGGCGGCGGTTGCTGTCACACTCACTTCACTGAGCGGCTTCAAATCATCGTCTAGACCGAGAATGTCGAAGCTTTCTTCGCCAGTCAAGCCAAGTGATTCGTAGCTTGCGCCATTGGCGAACTGGAGGGGCAGTACGCCCATCCCGACCAGGTTGGAGCGGTGGATGCGCTCAAAATCACTGGCGATGACGGCTTTTACGCCGAGGAGCAGAGTCCCTTTTGCCGCCCAATCTCGGCTAGAGCCATTGCCGTATTCGGAGCCTGCCAAAATAACCAGCGGAGTCTTATCTGCGGCATATTTGACGGAAGCATCGAAGATGGACATTTTCGCATCAGCGGGGAGATAGCGGGTATAGCCACCCTCCACGCCGGGGACAAGTTGGTTGAGTAAGCGGATATTGGCAAAGGTGCCACGCACCATCACCAAGTCGTTGCCGCGGCGGGAGCCAAAGGAGTTGAAATCGCTCACTTTTACACCGCGCTCTTGCAGGTATTTGCCCGCAGGTCCATCTGCGGGGATATTGCCAGCCGGGGAGATATGATCTGTGGTGATGGAGTCTTTTAGCAATCCCAAGACTTTTGCCCCTTCGATGTTGACAACCGGTGCCAAGCCCAAGGTCACGTCTTGGAAAAATGGTGGGTGATGGATATATGTTGACGCCTCATCCCACTGATAAATATCGCCCGCGCTTACTTCAATCCCACTCCACAAATCGTCTCCCGCAAAGACTTCGGCGTATTTCTCTGTAAACATCTCAGAAGTTACGCATTCTGCCACCACGTCCATAATTTCTTTGGTGCTGGGCCACAGGTCTTTGAGATAAACGGGATTGCCATCTTTGCCCGTGCCGATGGGGTCGGTGTCGAGATTGATATCGACCGTGCCAGCCAGCGCGTAGGCGACCACGAGTGGGGGTGATGCCAAATAATGGGCTTGCACGAGTGCGTGCACGCGCCCCGCAAAATTGCGATTTGCCGAGGTGACCGCCGAGACAATCAGGTCTTCGCTGGTGATCGCTTTTGCTACTTCGCTGGGGAGCGGACCCGAATTGCCGATGCAGGTTGTGCAGCCGTAGCCAACCACGCCGAAGCCCAATTTGGCGAGCGGTTCGAGCAGATTTGCCTGTTTTAGGTATTCTGTGACCACGCGTGAGCCGGGAGCCAGCGATGTTTTTACTTGCGGTGCAACTTCTAAGCCTAGTTCAAGTGCCTTTTTTGCCACCAATCCTGCGCCCACCAAAACCGAGGGGTTCGATGTATTTGTGCAGGATGTTATCGCGGCGATGGTCAATGCGCCGTGACCGATTTCATACTCTTCGCCATTTTTGCCGATCTTGGCGGTTTTCTTGAGATCTTCTTCAGATAGTCCGAATCCGTGCAACCCTGCTTCGGATGTGAGTGCCTTCTTGAACGCTTCTTGCATATTGGACAAAGCGATTCGATCTTGTGGACGTTTGGGTCCTGCCAGCGAGGGCACCACTGTCGATAAATCTAGGGTTAGCGTAGTCGTATATTCTGGGTCGGGCGTATCTTCTGTGCGGAATAAGCTTTGTTCTGTGAGATAGGCTTTTGTGCGTTCAATCGCTTCATCCGAGCGACCAGTAAGACGCATATAATTAAGAGTCTCTTCGTCAACGGGGAAGAAACCCATCGTTGCGCCATATTCTGGAGCCATATTAGCAACTGTTGCGCGGTCGGGGAGTGACATACTATCGAGACCTGGACCATAGAATTCGACAAATTTACTAACTACACCTTCTTCACGTAGCATCTGCACAGCGGTCAGCACGAGATCAGTAGCAGTGACGCCTTCCTGCATCTCGCCAAAAAGTTTGAAGCCAACGACATCAGGCAGAAGCATATCAATGGCTTGCCCCAACATAGCGGCTTCGGCTTCGATTCCGCCCACGCCCCAGCCGAGTACGCCGAGACCGTTAATCATCACGGTATGTGAGTCTGTGCCGACGAGCGTATCTGCAAAGGCTTGAAGTTCGCCATCAATCTCGCGGGCGGGCACACATTGGCTGAGAGATTCTAAATTAACTTGGTGAATAATCCCTGTGGATGGGGGTACAACGCGGAAATTATCGAAGGCTTCTTGTCCCCATTTTAGGAATTCGTAGCGTTCTTTATTGCGCTGATATTCAATTTCGGTATTGCGCTGGAGGGCATCTGGTGTGCCAAAAAAGTCTACTTGCACAGAGTGGTCAATAATCAAATCAACCGGCACAAGCGGATTCACGTTGGAAGCATCCCCGCCCAATCTATCAACAGCCGAACGAATCGCGGCTAAATCAACAACAGCGGGCACGCCAGTGAAATCTTGCATCACCACGCGTGAGGGCTTGAAAGGGATACCAGGGCGTTCACCATTCGGTGTCCACGCCGCGATACGTTTTACATCCTCATCGGTAATTGATTTCCCATCCATTTGCCGCAAGGCAGATTCGAGCAAAACTCGAATCGAGAAAGGGAGCTTTTTCAAATCAACTAAACCGGCTTTCTCAAGCGCATCTAGTCTATAAAATACATACTCACCGCCACTGGTTTTGAGGGTATCACGAGCGTTAAACTTATCTTGGGTCATGGGATTGCTCCTTTAGCTTTGGTACTGGTCGTCATCATTCGTCTTTTTACTTATTGAGCAGAGTAAAAAGGTTTTTGAAAAATATGTAGATGTGCGTTGCATCTTGCAAATGCGCTGTACATCGGGTCTAGCAACAGAGACAAAAAAACCTTTGCGCTCTCTCCATCTTAATCAATTTCTCTAAAGATGGAAGAACCCAAAGGTGCGCCTTTGCTGTCCTAACTGGTCAGTGAATACTGAACACTGATTACTGCACTCCCTATTCTAACCCTTTTTTGAACTCTTTGACAAGTCCTTCTCGTTCTTCTTCTGAAACAAAAGCCGCATTAAGCGCATTAAGCGTTTGTTCTTTTAGCATTTTCATAGAAAAACCAAGTTTCTCATTGGCCATTTGGAACTCACTACTTAGAGAAATTCGAGAAATACTGGGGTCATCCGTATTAATGGTTGTTTTCAAACCAGCTTCAATCATTTGAGATAATGGATGTTCTTTAAGCGTAGGCGTAACACCTGATTGGTGATTGCTTGTCACGCAAACTTCAAAAACCGTACCACGTTCTTTTGCTAAGGCAACTACATTCTCGTCTTCCATGATGCGCACACCATGACCGATGCGATCCGCACCCAAAACTTCTATTGCCTCGCGAACATTTCCTGCCCCGCCCCACTCCCCGGCGTGAACAGTGATCTTTAGCCCCGATTCCTTTGCTTCGCGGAAAATCGGCGCAAAGGGTCTCCCCGAAAAATCCGCTTCATTGCCTGCAATATCCAGCCCAATGATGCCCTTGTCTTGATAATTGGATGCAATCCAGGCAACTTGCTCTGCCAACTCCGGGCTTTCATGACGATTTACACTTGCAATTAACTTGACCGTGATGTCAAATTTTTCAGCCGTTTTATTTGCACTCTCGCAAACCCAATCCATCACATCATGAAGGGGAAAACGCTCAGCGCGACTCAAGGCAACGGGCGTAAAGCGCAATTCCATATAACGCACATTATCACGTGCGGCGTCTTCAACTGCCTCGCGAGTAACGCGTGCAATCACTTCTGGTGAGCGATAAAAAAGACGCAGGGTTTTAAACTTTTCAAGAAAATTGGTGAAAGTATATGGCTCTTCATCGTGGATCTGAACCAAATCGCTTAGATGCACAATACTATCTGGCACTGTCAGCCCATGAGAGCTGGCAATATCGCGCATCGTCTCAATCCGCAACGAACCCTCCAAATGGCGGTGAAGTTCCGCTTTTGGAAGGACGAGGAAAATATTTAGAGAGGAGGTTGGCGCGTAATTTTGCATTTATTTAATCAGATCACTTATTAGGTAATTTCGTGGTGGCATTGCATCTGGCAGATGCGTTGCACCACGAGTCTCTTCACAAGATTATTTCTTCTTATGTCGCTTTCGTTTCTTTTTTGTTTTGGTTGGCTTCGATTGCTGTGTTGCGCTGGTAGAAACGGTTTCCGTTGCGCCAAGCGGATTAGCATTCCAGCGACGGGGCTGGTAGGCAAAGACTCGGCTGACAACTTGCGAGCGAATATCGCTTAGTAAGAGTTGGAACATCTCAGAAGCCTGACGTCTATATTGTACCAGCGGGTCGCGTTGGGCGTAGGCTTCCAAGCCAATTGAAACACGCAAAGCCTCAACTTTTGTCAGATATTCAACCCATTGATCGGTAATTGCCTTGAGCAAAAGCTGGCGTTGAATATCCGTCATACGCAGACGCCCCAATTCTTCGATCAGCGTTTCACGCTCTTCGTCGGGGAGGTTGGCGGGTGTTGCTTGAGCATACTCCTCTGCCAAAATAGCGGAAGCAGGCCCAAAGTCGGCGAGTGTCGCGGCAGTTGATCCCTCATTCCACTTTGTTTGCCCCCACGCACTCTGAAGCGCACCCTGCGCGGCATCGAGATGATCCATCACCTCTGCGATCAAATCTTCAGGTTCACGATTTTCTAAATATTGCGCAGCCAGGTAGATATACTGAAAACGAGCATAAACTTGTTGGATTTGACGGTGGGTGCGGGGGTCAAAAACCTTACGGGCACCCTGCGCAAGACCGAGCAAAAGTCGGGCTTTTGCGGTATCGCTCCAGACCTCCACAGGCTCCCGTTTAAGAGCAGATTCGAGGTCCCGAGCAAGCTGACCGTTTTCTCCCGCCATTGAATCAAGCCGCGCTTCAAGGGTTTTGTCGGCAGCGTTGACCATTTCTTTTTCTATCTCGTCCCAGCTTTTATGAGAGAGTATGTTTTTATTGACATCAAGCGGCTGCCCCAAACGGAACTCGATAGCCGAAACCATGCGCGTCAGATTGACTTGTTTAAGTTGGGCTTCGATCATCTCGCGTATTTCATCTTCAAGTTCGTAAGCGTCGTCAGCCAAAATGCGGAGTTGGTTTTTGCTTAGCTTCAAGCGCATACCAAGCAAGCTATTTAGATAGTCCAGCATCTCTTGCGGGCGAAGCAATTCTTCACTCTCACCCTGATTCTGGATGAAGGTATCAAGGAGGTCAAAACGTTCTTCAAGCAGCGTGTCAAAACCATCACTTGCTTGATAAACGGCGGTTTCAATCGCGGTAAAAATACGCTCCTGCTCGGCAGAAATAGCTTCACGCAAAAGCTCGAGAAGTGCAGCTTTGGGGTTCTCCGCATCCTTTAATTCGTTGAGGAGCAGTTTTATTCCGAAAGAGGGGGAAATCTCATCATCGCGATCTCTAAAAGAGGGCTGAACGCCTTCTACCCATGCCAACAAACGCCAGGGACCTTCCTCTTCATCTGCCAACGCGGCATGGACACGGTTTTCAACTTCCATGCGGAGCATATCAGCGATATCCTCACCCAAATCTTCCTTAAGGAAGACACGGTCACGTTGTGAGTAAATTTTTTCACGCTGACTGTTGAGCACATTATCATAATCAAGCAAATGCTCACGCGTATCAAAGTTTGCCCCTTCTACACGATGCTGTGATTGCTCGATGATATTGGAGACGATTTTATTTTCGAGTGGAAGCGTATCGTCTACATTAAGTCTTTGCATCAAACTACCAACCTGCTCGCCACCGAAGAGACGCATCAAATCATCTTCAAGGGAGAGGAAGAAACGCGAGGAGCCAGGGTCGCCCTGCCTGCCAGCACGTCCACGCAACTGGTTGTCAATACGGCGCGCATCGTGCCGCTCTGAGCCGATGACGTGTAATCCGCCCACAGTTTTGACATGCTCCATCTCTTCAAAGTATTGGAGGAAATGTTTGATTTCAGTTTCGTAGATCCCATAATCAAGATCATCTCGTTGGAGCAAAACCTGACGCTGTTCTTCAAGCGTGAGATTATAGGAATCTTCTATATCATTTTTGCGTAAAACACGATTCACGGTGGAGAGAATCTCTTCGGCAATATCGCCGCCGAGTTTGATATCCACACCACGCCCCGCCATATTGGTCGCGATCGTAACCGCGCCAAATGCGCCTGCCCCTGCGATAATTTGACTCTCTTCAGTATGCTTGCGCGCGTTCAAAACTTGATGGGGAACTCCTCCCTTGATCAGCCTTTGAAGACGTTCAGTATCTTTTTCTTCCAAATCCAGAATATAAAATAAAGCTGTGAGATTTTCTGGGTCGGCGGGATTGATAGACATACCCAAAGGTTTTGCGAATTCACGCAAGATCGTTGGCGTAAGTTCTTCAAGGGGTGCGTATAGCGGCTGCAACTCGGCAATCGCACGTCCATCTTCAAAGCGATCGTTTACTTCCATCCAGCGAGAACGAAGCAATAATGTTTGCAGAAGACGGCGAACTGGCTCGGCACGCAAACGGCTGGACAATCTATCCGAGGATTCAACAGACGTTGTCCCCAGCAATTGTGGTCGTCCGATGACATAAAAGTGAGCAGCCTCTTTGACAATTGCACGGAGTTTGGCTTCTACCGTTCTATAGATTGAGTCCGGGTAATCTTTCCGCTTCCAAAGTTCAGGGGTAGCTTCATCACCTGACCCTGAAGGAAGATAGTAGGTGTACTCATATCCCGTCGCCTCTTCTTTGGCTGTACGCGCATCAAGAGAATAGTTCTCACTGGATGCTTGATGATCCAGATTGGTCGGGATGGGCAAAACTTCGAGTTTATAAATCTTGTCGAACTCTTCAGCTTCTGTTAACGCAGTCCCTGTCATCCCCGAGAGTTTTTCGTACATACGATAATAATTCTGCAAAGTGACGGTTGCGTAGGTAATGTTTTCGGGTTCAATACTGACGTTTTCTTTTGCTTCCACAGCTTGGTGCAAACCATCTGACCAGCGACGTCCTGCCATCAAGCGACCAGTACTCTCATCCACGATAACAACTTTGCCACCCTGTACGAGATAATCTTTATTGCGTTTGAAGAGATATTCGGCACGCAGAGCCTGTTCAAGATAACTCATCAGGCGTGCTTGTTCAGGGGTCACATCTTCGGGTCGGTCGGGATCGCTCATCGGTTCGCCGAGCAACTCCTCCGCATGTGTGATACCGATTTCCGTCAACGCAATATTACGATTCCGTTCATTAATCTCAATATCTTCTTCCCGCAAACTTCTGGCGACTTGCGCCATCCGCGTATAGTCACCCATATCAATTTGAGAGGGGCCAGAGATAATGAGCGGCGTGCGGGCTTCGTCAATGAGCACATTATCAACTTCATCAATGATCGCAAAATAATGTCCACGTTGGACGCGGCGTTCAAAAACCATCGCCATATTGTCGCGGAGATAGTCGAAGCCAAATTCGTTATTTGTGCCGTAAGTGATGTCGGCGGCGTAGGCTTCTTGTCGGTCTACGAGTTTAAGCTGATGCTGATCTTCTTGAGATGATTCTTTTGCGGGGTCGTAGAGATAGGCTTTCTTCCCATGCTCTGTTGTCGCGGCAGATTGCAAAATCCCCACGCTTAAGCCAAGAAAATCGTAGATGGGTCCCATCCAGCGCGGGTCACGGCGAGCGAGATAATCGTTAACCGTAATCAGGTGGATGCCGCGTCCTGTCAGCGCATTCAGATAAACGGGCAGAGTCGCAGCGAGTGTTTTCCCCTCACCCGTTTTCATCTCAGCAATTTCGCCACGATGAATGGTGGTTCCGCCAATTAGTTGCACATCGTAGTGACGCATCCCCAAAGTGCGCTTGGATGCTTCGCGAACAGTTGCAAAGGCTTCAGCCATGATCTCATTGAGAACTTCCTGCTCAACGAGAAAAAACTCTTCTTTATCTTCAATGCCTTCGACTGCATTTTGAATTTTTTCACGAAACTCATCCGTTTTGGCGCGCAGCTCGGCATCGCTTAATGCTTCAAAACTTGGCTCAAGCGCGTTAATTTCATCGGCGATATAAGCCAAATCTTCTATTCGTTTTTGGTTGGGGTCACCCCCGAAAATATTTACAAATTTCTTTAACATATAGGTTCCTCTCGAAAAGCGATTATAACAGAGAGGAGAGATGGGACGTCTTAGCTTTTTATTAACAAGGAATTTGAAAAGAGAGATTCATATCAAGGTTTTTAGGAGGATAAAAAAAGGGCAGACTTTATGTCTGCCCTTTCTGATATCTAATTATTTGATCTCTTATTTTTGCAACGCCCGTATTCCATTATGGACTTGGTTGAGCAAGCGGCTCAACTCATCCTCCACACTTGATAAAGTCTCAACTACATAAGAATCAGCATCAGCACGTGTCGCTTCTGCATCTGCGCGGGCTTGATCGAGAATATTATCGGCACGGCGTTGTGCCTCCTGGATCAGTGAATCTTCTGCCGTCATCTCATCCGCTTTTTCTTTTGCCAACGCAGTTGTTCGATTCGCTTTTTCTTCAGCTTGCGCCAAAATGCGATCACTTTGATTGAGCAATTGTTGTGCTTTCTTCACCTCTTCAGGAATCGCGATACGCATTTGGTCGATAATATCCAACATACGATCTTCATCCACAACAACATTATGGGTAAAAGGCAAAGCACGACTCTCGTTGAAGAGTTCTTCCAGGCGGTCAATTAGATGCAAGATGTCCATAAATTTTCTCCGTTGAATAGGAACATCATAATTCTATCTTAAATTTCATCTACCTGACACCTTAGTTTCTGATTTGATAAAAACAGAATAGGTTTGAATAAATATTTTACAACCTGAGAAAAAACACCCTTTCAGGATAAATATTATTTATTCATAAATTTTGCGAAGTTTTCACCACTCAAGCGCTTCACAAGATCTCGTTGCGCGTCCTGCCAAATCGAGGTAAGAGGGCAATCATCCTCAAAAGCGCACATGCCACCAGAATGGGCACATTCGTTTAAGCGGATTGGTCCATCAATGGCTTCCACTACTTCTAAAAGAGTAATATCTTCTGGTTTGCGAGCCAAAGTCACGCCGCCTCGTGCGCCGCGTGAAGTATGCAACAAACCTGCAATAGAAAGTTGTGAAACGATCTTCGCTAAAAAAGAAGGGGGGATATGCTGATCTTCAGCAATCTTGCTGGTTGCAGCTCGGTTTCCGATGCCCAAACGAGAGAGGTATAAGACCGCACGCACTGCATAATCTGCTTGTCGAGTAATTTGCATTTTTTAATCCTTTTGAATTGGGTAATATTTATCTATTATATTTTAATCCCCCAATTTGTCGTAGTGAAAGACATCATATACAAAATATGACCTTTTACTCCGAATTAGCATTCATACTTTTTGCTCTTCTGTACACTTTTACGGAAATTCTCTATGATTTTCCCCTATTTCGCCAATTGAACGCTTAACGTATAAGCAATATAATTCAGGTTAATATTTTCTTGTGCAGGAAAGAGCCGTAGCGTATAAGGCGCGCCCACATAAAGATATAAAAGCAACTGATGGGGTTGTCCACAGCTAATATCACCCCAGCCTTGCAAGAGAACACCATTTTGAATAAGCTCCAAATTTAGCTTGCTATTTCCTGAGCAATTTAACACAACCGTAACAATCGTTTCTTGCCCAGTTTGCCCGCCGAGCGAGAAGCGCACCCAATCATCCAAATCTCCTTCGGGTGAGGAAATATCACTGCTATGATTGAACGAAGGCAATGAAGATGTTGAAAGCGTAGTGTTCACCGACGGGGATTGGGAAGAATCTTCATCCTGAAGTGCTGCTGCCAATATCAGCGTGGGCGTTGCAGATGGGATAGGAACGCTTTCTAACGCGATAGTTGGGCTTGCTCCCGCTATAGGAGCAGAGTCCGATATTTGAGGTGTTGTACCGATAACGGGCAGAGCAGGAACGGTCGCGGATGGATACGGGGTCAGTGTCAAGGGGAGTGTGGCAGTTATGATAACCACCTGCGTGGGCGTAAATGTAACCGTAGACACTGGCGTACTCACCTCAGCATTACAAGCTGTACCCATAAATAGCAGAAAAAGGGATAAGGAAATTTGCAAGATTCTCGATAAAATATCTTTCATAAGCTTATTGTACCCAAGGATTATCATCTTCCGCAGTTTTCGAAACATCCCATTTATTTATCAGGTGAATTCCAGGAGGGTTTTTCTGCACTCGCCACAAGCCCAAATCAGCTACGTCCTCGAAAAATTGCCAATGCAGACTCATTTTCGCTAATCGGCGGAATGCGTTCAAGCCAGGGCAATTCCGACAAAGGTTGTGAACTGGTGCCATACGAAGAAACCCAAATATCACGTTCTTGCATTTCCAACTGCAACCTTTCAAGCACAGCGGGAAAAATATCGCCACCAAAGGGATTAAAGAAAAAGAAGACTGTAGCATCCGCATAATCTACGTGACGAGCATCAGCGTTTAGATAGGTCACGCCATTTAATTTTAAATCATTTGCTTTTTTACTTGCATAGGTACAAAAATCAGGCTGAAACTCTACTCCTATAGAGCGCGCGCCTGTAAGAAGATGTACGAGTAGGGTTACTTTCCCCAGCCCTGAGCCAAGATCATAAAAAACATCATCACCCGTAAATGCGATTCGTTCCGTTAACTCAAGGATCACGCTGGCGGGCGTTGACTCATAGCGCACCATGCCCTCCTGTAGAGGCAAGCTGGCTTGCGGATGTGGTTGGGGAAGCAAAATTTCATCCAGCAAGAAATCAAGATTTTCGTAACCATAATAAGGCTGCCCCCACTGATGCGGCAGATAATCCGAGTAGGGTTGCAGCCATTTTCGCAACACTTGGGGAGTAGGCTTTTCATTTCTTAAACGCAGATGCCAATCTTCGGCAATTGAGCTATTGAAGGCCTGTAATTTTTTAGCCAATGCTCGTGCCTGTTGCTCTAAACGCCCCCCCTTAGGGTTGTCCATATAATTCTCAGTATCGATTCGGTCTATTACAGCCACAAAGTCAAGAGCTTCTTTGCGCGCTCGAAAATTGAGTGCATCAAAAAGATTTTGAGAATTTTCAATTTCATCCAGTTCGCGTTGAAGTATGGCAATATTCATGAGATAAGTTTACCAAAGCATTTTTTGCTAAAAACAGACTCTTAAATTATTATCTTCTATACTCATATTACGCGTTTTCTCTATCGAGCTGCTTGCCCCTCTGTCCTAGCAGACATCTCCCCATTTTGAAAACCAAAAATGGGGAGAATTAGTAAAATGCTTAACTTTCTCTTTTGAGCCAAGCCATTGCTCTCCCCCAGTCTTTTGCAAATCTCATATATTTTGGTGCATATTTTTTAGCGTAATTCTGTGAGAAGTCGATAATTTCTTTTGGTACACTAAATTTCTCTGTCATTTCTTTTATAGCAGATTTGCGTAAAGCCTCCAACGCAGCGGGGATAAAATCATTGTTGAGCAACGCGCCAGGATAGGGAAGAAATTCATCGGCGGAGAGGTGATACAGATTTAGCTTCTCTCGTTCGTAAATAAAGCGAATCACATCTTGTCGCATTTTGGCATATTGGGGGGCTTCAAAATTTCGCGGCGGGAGGTGGGTGATGGTCATTTTTGGGTCAAAGTAAAAAGATTGCCCAACGATACGCGCGTTAATCAGATAATCTATATCTTCACCGCGAGTGATGGCAGGGTCGAATCCGACTTGGGTAAATAGATCACGATGGAAAATCATATTTCCGCCCAATGCCATCGGGCTTTTCGTTAATTCATCAGGATGCGCGAGAAGTTGGCGCATAGTCTGATTCATGAAGATGGATTTATCAACAAGGATATTGCTGATTTCTTTGGCTTCTGAAATATAGGGGCTTCCTTCTTCGTTTAAATATGGCCCTGCGATTCCTGTGATTTTTTCACCTTCATAATCTCCCCCGATCCATTTTAGGGCTTGTGTTAAGTAATTTCTTGGCAAAACTTCATCATCGTCTATGGCGATGATAATTTCGGCACCCAACATAGCGGGAATTAAAAGTTGCAGATTTCGCACTGCCGCGTAGCCGCGCATGGATGCGATTTTCAAATCTATATTTTGCGTTTTTAGTTTTTGGTCTATGGCTTGTGCTGTCTCACGTGTTGCGATGTGAATATCAAGTTTTTCTGTGTAGGACGCAATTATTTTTTGGATGCGTTTTTCTGCTGCATCTTCATATTTTGGATCAGTAGTCGAGACGAGAATTAACGTGCCAAAGCTGAAGACAGAATCCTGCTCTCAGAGGCTATCAAGTAGAAAGGCGAGCGTCCCGTCTTCATCCAATGGAGTCGGGTGATCGTAGATTCCCGAATCTGCGTCGCCCCAATAGGTTGGGATGACTATCCAAATCTTATTCTGTGAGCCAGAGAATTTCATAGGGGGCAATGGTGATTTTTAGCTGCTGATCCGTGATGGAAAATCTTTTCTTGTTGAGAATATCGGTAAGCGAAGTTGCATCCCACGTTAAATCAACGGCGATTTCAAGATTTTGACGGGAGACGTTATTGAGACAAAGGGTACGCGTTTTTCCATTGCAGGATGTGCGGATGAGCGCAAAAACGGAGGGATGAATATCCAGAATTTCCTGCGCACCATATGGATGAAAAGCAGGGTTGCTCATGCGGGCTTGGAGCAGTTTTTTATAGCCGTTAAAAACTAGATGGCGAAGTGAAGTGGGGTCTGTTAACTCAGCTTCGATTTGAGAAAGCTCTACTTTCTGGCGATTGATTGTGCGATGCCGCCCCGTTTTTTCTACGCCTTCTGTCCAGTTTTTTGAACCAAATAAACTATGAAAATAAATGCCCGGTACACCACGCAATGCCAGCATAATTGCCTGCGTTGCCAAAAATCGTTTTGCGATCAATTCGGTGTTTTGCTCTGGAGAATCAGGATTATTTAAGGCATCCAGATAATTGATATTAAGTTCATCAAGATTATCTATGCCCTTTTTAACTTCGACTGGGTCGCTGAGGGCGTCCAGATAATTGATATTCAACTCATATGGACTTTGAGAACCATCTTCATTACTTTTATAGGAAACGTAGCCACCAAGCGATTGTGCGCGCGCCGCGAGATTGCCTAAATCTTCAAGAGAGAGAATGTCTTTAACCGGCAACATGCCGATGCCATCGTGAGCGGCCAAGAAATTAAAGAAAGTCGCCTGATCAGAGGGCAAACTGAGAGTGGCTGCCCACTCAGACAAGACGCGAACATCTTTTTTATGGAAAGAATGCAAAGTTAGAATGGGAAGGGCAAAGTTATAAACCATCTGCGCTTCGTTAGTGCCGTCACCAAAATAGGCAATATTATCTTTATGCGGCACATTGGTTTCGGTGATAATGACTATATTTGGGGCAACCATATCGAGCACGGTGCGCATGGCCTGAACAATACGATGTGTATGCGGGGAATTAATGCAAGTTGTGCCAATTTCTTTCCAGACAAATGTGACGGCATCAAGGCGAATAAACTCCGCTCCATGTGCAGCGTAAAAAAGCAAAATATCGGCAACTTCGAGGAGAACATCGGGGTTCGCAAAGTTTAAGTCAACCTGATCTGCGCTAAAGGTTGTCCAAACGTGTTTTGTCCCCTCAGCCGTTTCAAAAGGCGTTAGTACCGGTGTTGCTCGCGGGCGGAAAACGCGGGTCAGGTCGATATCGGGATCAACAACGGTGAAAAAGTTTTCAAATTTTGGGTCGCCCTTCAGAAATCCTTGAAACGCCGCACTCTTTGCAGATGTGTGGTTGACGACCGCATCAAACATCAGGCGGAAATTTTCACTTAAGTTCGAGACATCTTCCCATTCTCCAAAATCAGGATTGACACGCCGATAATCAATTACCGAAAAACCATCATCCGATGAGTAGGGGTAAAAAGGTAAAATATGGACGGTGCTAATGACATCATCCAAATATTTTTTCAGGAAAGATGCCAATGTTTTCAGCGGTGCTTCGCCAGGCTTTTGCACCATGTCACCGTAGGTGATCAGAATTGCATCCCGCTCGCTCACTTTTTCCTCTGCCGAAGATTTCGTCAACTCAGGGTACCGCTCTCGCGCTTTATTCAGCGAAGCGACAAAGCGTTCTGTCAGAGCGGGTGCTTTTTCTTCTCCGTAGAGAAAAGCCAGATGGTCGAATAATTTCTTTTCTAATGCATTCATAAATTCTCTCAATTGGTATTACTACAAATAAAATCACATCATTACAAGGCAGTTTAAATTCAATCGCTCATTAATTTACCAAGAATATCGCGCAAAGCATCCATCGAATAATATTTTTGACCTAATTGGAAGTTCTGCTCGACAGCTTTTTGACGTTCTTCTGGATTTGTCAGTAGTTCGACAGCCTCTTCGGCGGCTCGCACGTGGATTTGGGCTTGCACCCGTGCCAATCCGCTTTGGTCGTAGCCCTCAACATCTGCTCCCAACGATACGACCTGAAAACCTTTCGTCCCAATATCCGCGTTGTATACGGGATACTCAAAAAGCATTACCGGCAAACGCGCCCGAAAAGCTTCCAGAAGCTGATTTCCCCATCCCTCCCACAAACTAGGATAAGTGACGAAATCGGCAAAGACGTAAGTATCCCAGAGCGAGTAGGTTTTTTCACCATTTTCTATCTGGCGCTCATGGTGCACCAAGTCTTCGATGTGGATCATATCCACGCCTTCACGCGCAGCTTTCTCTTTCAGCTTTGGCAAATATTTGCCAGTCATATCATCGCGTGCGTAGCCAGCCAAAACCAGAACAATACGACTATCATTATCAAAACCCTGTCCATTATATAACCCCTTCAACTTGAGTTTGGCACGCATCTCGGGGGTTTCCAAAGCCTTAACAAAATCAATCGCCAATTCAATCCCCTTGCGCGGCACGATGCGGGTGGCTTGTAAAATTAGAATGTCGTTTTCTTTTAAACCAATCTTCTCGCGGAAGTCGGTATTATAGTCATCTTTTTCCCATGCTGGGGCAGAAAAATCAAAGATATTTGGCACTACGGTAGATTCGATCTTTTTACGCCTTCGCAATTCTTTTTGGGCTAAAGAATTGATCACTGCATGTTTGATTTTTTCATCCTGCGGCGGGAGATATATCTGTGCCAATTCAATCGCGGCGGCACAAGTCAGGGAAACGCCACCACTGCGCTCCCAGAAAAAATCGTGATTATGCGCCAATGCGGGGATGTCAAACTCACGCCGTACATTTTCCAAGGCAACGCCCACGGCCGGGTTCGCCGCTACGCACCATACATTTTGGGGGACAATAAAATCGATCTTTTTCTCAACGATGAAAGCGCGAATTTTTTCTTCGAGAATACTCACCCAACGATCAAGTTCTGTCTTATAACTGTCGTCATCGAAATCACGCAACTCTTTGAAGGTATTGTAATTCAGTATCTCAATCGCGAGGATATGGTGATACATCTCTTCAATAAGTGTCCCCTCTGCTGAGCCTAGATCGCCTGCACAAAGATGGACAGTATGCCCCATCTCTTCAAAGACACGTACCCATTTTTCTAATTCAAGAGAAACCCCATCCGTGCGACCAACTTGATAATGAAAAACGCCGATATTTTTTGCCATGATTTAAATCCTTTATTATATGTAGATGTGCATTGACTTTCAAAGTGTGTTGCACATCGGCTTGCCAAGAAGAAATAGTGCAACGCATCAAATGCAGATGCAATGCACTATTTCTTAGAAAACAATTTCATCCATTCGAATCTTTGCAACGCCAATTGCCGTATCTGCGCCGCCATAGTAGACAAATAGCTCATCACCGATGATTACTTGCCCACAGCTGAAGACAACGTTTGGGACATAGCCATTAACTTCCCAATCCAGTTCTGGCTCTAAAATCGGTTCGGTTTGTCGCGCAATCACTTTTGTGGGGTCAGCGAGATCAAGTAGGGCGGCTCCCAAACTGTAGCGTTTTTCTTTGCTCACGCCATGATAAATTAGCAACCAGCCATCTTCTCTTTTGATTGGCGGTCCACCGATGCCGATTTTCTCGTTTTCCCAACTCGAATCAGGGAGAGATTTCATCACTAATTGATGGTTATCCCAATCTTTCAAATCATCTGATTCTGCCAGCCAAATATCGGGCGGGCGACGATGGAACATCAGATATTTCCCGCCGACTTTCTCTGGAAATAAGGATGCGTCTTTATTTGCCTCATCCAGCATGACGCCATGTCGCTGCCAGTCAATCAGGTTTTTGGATGTTGCCAAACTGATACGATAATCACCTCCAAAGCGTCCACCGTAACCTGTGTACATCATATAAAAAGTATCGCCAATTTTAATAATGCGCGGATCTTCAGGACCACGCGCTTCTTGTGGAATATCGTTGACGAGAATTGGTTTCTCAAGACGATTGAAATGTATCCCGTCCGTACTGACAGCATAACCAAAGCTATTGATATATTTGCCATCCCGACCATTCGATGTGATGTCCGTAGCACGATAAATTAGATGCACCAGCCCATTATCGTAGATCGCGGCTGTGTTAAAAACGGCAGTCGCTTCCCATTCATGAGCGGAATTTGGGGATAAAATCGGTTTATCAGATACTCTTTTTAATTTAATCATAACGTTGTATTTACCTGATGAAAGAATTTCAAAAAACGAGCAAATTGATTTTTCTTATCAAAATTATTTTGCACAAAACGAAGCGCGTTGATGCTCATCTTTTGACGAAGAGCAGGGTTCTGCCAAAGGTGCAGAATCGCATTTCGGAGCAGAATCGCGTCCGAGACGGGGAGGAGAATGCCCGTCTCCCCGTCGATGATGACTTCTGGTATCCCGCCCAAATCAGGAGCGATGACGGGCGTTCCCATCGACATAGATTCTAGTAAAACGTTGGGCAATCCCTCTTTGGCAATGCTCGGCAAAATGACCATATCCACACGTTCAAAAAGAAGTTCTGGTTGCGTGGTGAAAGGGTAAAAGCTGACGTTCTGCTCCAAACCCAGTTCCTTAACCAGCTTCCGCAATTTGTCTTCATCAACGCCATCGCCAACGAGCAAGAGATGAATATGGGGCAAGGTTTTTTTTGCAAGCGAGAGAGCTTTGAGCAGAAGCGCCTGCCCCTTGCGCTCTTCAAAAGAGCCGATACAGCCCAAAATTGGCGCGGCGTTGTCGGGCAATGGATAGCATTTTTGCGCTTCAGCTTGGGTTTCTGGCGATGAGCTAAAGCGGCTTAAGTCTACGCCTTGATATATCAGATGGACTTTTTCTGCCGAAATTTTATAATGCTCAATTAAATAACGCTGTGTAAATTTTGCAATCGCAATCACCGCAGAGCGGATATTTTCATTCGGTTGATAAAATTCACGTTTGTAATCAGGGACAATTGTTCCTGTTTTTGGTATCAAAACCGTTTCCAAATTAGCATCGTGAATCACTTTGGCTGCGAAAGGAACGCAATGAAAATCGCCGCGCGGAGGATGCACGGTACAAAGTGCAATATCGCAATTTTTCAGCGTATCTATCCATATTTTTTCTTCAACATCATCCCAACTATAGCTTGCAATCTGCGCCTTTGTATTGCGCATTTGCTCAACAATCCAGCTATTTTCTGGCGCAAGCAAGGTCACATTTTCTCCCTGCGCCAACGCATATCGGATTGCTTCCGCAACCCAAATTTGCGTACCGCCGTGCAGGGGTGTGTCTTCAATGAAGCAAATCTGCATAATTAACCTTGTGAAATAGACGACGCACGCTCTTAATACTGCGTAATTTGATTCTCTTCAAAATCAATGCTCAACAAAGGAATATAGGTATTCATATCTGTAAAAGATGTCAAATCAAATTGAGAAAAAGTCAAATTGCCAAAAGATGCGCGCTTATGAGCTCGTAGTATTTCTCTAATTTTGCCAGTTGCATTGCCAGGGGCAGAAACTAAATAGGCTAAACTAATATGCCCAGTAAAATTTCGCAAATTGACTTGGGCGGCATCTTTTAGTCTTTGCTCTAAAGCAAGCACCCTTAAGAGCTCATTCTCTTCAAATCGAACTAAAGCAGATAGGGTAGTCGCTAACCCGACAGCGTTCACCTGGCAATGTATAGCTTCTGTTTTCGCTGTTCGAGAAAACGCGTCACCAATTTTATCTATAAATACTCTGGCTTTTTCCGATTGAATCGGCATCGGGCTGGCGACAATATCGCAAATCGTCATATGAAAAGGTTTGGGGTCTAGAAAACAAAAGAAATCCACCAGTCCTGCCTTCTCCAATGCTTTTTTGACAGCTCCTTGATAGGCTACCAGCTCTTTATATAGTTTTGTTTTCGGGTCTATCCAGACGATACAGGTCAAGCCAAAGTATGGCTTTATTTCTCCATTTGCTTTGAATTTCAAATTTTCAAAACTGAAATCTTTTTTTTCTATGTTTGGGTCAGCATCAATATCTCGTTTAGATAATCTTTTTTCATATTCAATGAGCAACGCCGACATTTTGTTTTCCTAAATCGCAGGCAATAAACGCAAGGTCAAAATTTGATAGGGCTTAATCGCGTACTTCAAACTCAGCCCTTTAACAGGGATTTCTTCCAGATTTTCTTCCAAAATATTTGCACGCCAAGCCTCTGTGAGCGGGAAATTGGTCGTCAGCGTAAACGCCCCTCGTTTGCGTTGGCTTTCATAAAGCCGGATGATATATCCCTCACCGTCTTCCGCTTTTTTGACTGTTTCGATGACGATATTCGGCTGATCCACTTGGATGAAAGACTCCGCTCCACACTTGAGTGAACTTGCTTTCGTTAAATCAACATCTGCTTGATAAAAAAGAATGGGATCGTTTAACGCGTACGCCTCAGCAATTGTGCGCTCATCCCAACCTCCGCTATGCGGATATAGACTATAAGAAAATTGATGCTCTCCCAAATCCGCGTCTGGGTCGGGAGCAGTTGTGCCACGTAGCAGCGTTAATCGCATTATATTATCGCGAATATCATGTCCATATTTGCAATCATTGAGCAGGCTAACGCCATAATCGCCTTCGCTTAAATCGACCCATTTTTGCGCCGCGGTCTCAAAGCGTGCCCAATCCCAACTGGTATTGCGATGTGTTGGTCGTTCAACATTGCCCCATTGGATTTCATAAGTCGCGGTCGGGGAGAGAATATCAACTGGGAAGGCGACTTTCAAGAGAATTTTGCGCTCTCGCCACTGGATCGTTGTCTCAAAATTAAGACGGGGGCTGTTGTGTTGCAAAGAAATGCGCTGAATATAGTCGCTGTTCAGGATGCGGCGTTTGATTTCCAATGTTGCGCGTAAAGCATTGGATTCCACAACGCTAACGGAGGTTGCCGCTTCTGCCAGCCACATCTTGTCGTCGTAGAAAATCTCTATATCCCAAGCATCCCAATTAATGGGAATATCTTCAAAAGCCTGTAGTTGATTAGCAATCTCATTCTCAGCGAGAACTTCACGCTCTGCGATTTTGTCATAAATGCGGGTGATGTCACCATCGGCGTTAAGTTCAACACGCAGGAAGTTGTTTTCGAGTAACTTGGGCGAAATGTTGAAGAGTGATGGTTTAAGGTTTGAAGGTTTAAGGTTTAAGGTTTTAACAGAGTAAGGGGATAAGTCTCCTGTTTGAATAGTTTCGCCATTTACTTCAAGAACTTCATTTCTGGTAAATGATGTTGGGTTAATAATGATATTTTTGCTCCCCATTTTTTTAGCAATCGCATCCAATGCCATATTGCGTGCTTTCTCAACAATTTGACGAACTTCTTCATATTGCTTCAAAGAATCTTCATAAACGGCTTTAATCGAAGAGCCGGGAATAATATCGTGGAATTGATTGAGTGCAACTAATTTCCATGCTTCTGTGAATTCAGCATGAGGGTATTGATAATCGGCATCAAGTTGACTGGCATAAGCCGCTAAAAATTCAGTATCGTGGAGCAGGAATTCGCTCTTTCGATTGGCACGTTTATTGCGGGCTTGGGTCGTATACGTGCCACGATGATATTCGAGATAAAGTTCCCCGTTCCAAGTAGGGAGATTGCCTCCGACATCGTTTTCCAGTTTGCAGAAAAACTCATCCACGCGACCAGTGTGAATCTGCGGCGTAGAGGGGAACTCGCCCATCTCACGGATATTCTCAATCATCTCACGTGTAGGTCCCCCACCGCCATCCCCCCAACCATAAGACATGAGCAAAGGAGGCGTCCTACCTGCATCGCCATAATCCTTTTGCTGAAAATTACGCCATGTTCCCAGCGTTTGGTCTGGCGAGGCATCCGAGTTATAGGTTGCGGCAAAGACACTTTCGGTCTTCTTGGTTGTGCTGAAATGAGTCAGGATGCGTGTCCCGTCCAAACCTTTCCACCAGAAAGAATCATAGGGAAAGCGGTTATATTGGCTCCAACCAATTTTTATAGTGAAGAAGTATTCCAAGCCCGCTTCTTTGATCAGCTGGGGTAAATTCCAGGCATAGCCAAAGACATCGGGGAGCCAGAGTACAGGGGATTCGGCATCTTTCCCAAAATGCTCACGAAAATAATTTCTACCAAGCAGGAATTGGCGTGCGAGCGACTCTGATCCAGAGATATTGCAGTCGGCTTCGACCCACATCCCGCCGATAGGCTCCCATTTTTTCTCGCTAATACGTTTTTTGATTTCAGAAAAAAGTTGGGGGTGGTCTTCGCGAATCACTTCGTAGAGATGGGGTTGACTTTGTGTAAAATGAAAATCTGGAAATTCTTCCATCAAGCGAATCACATTGTGAAAGGTGCGCTCTGCTTTTCGGCGGGTTTGGGATAATGTCCAGAGCCAAGCTACGTCAAGATGTGCGTGCCCAACAGCGGTGATGTCAACATTGAGGGGAGCTCCTGCGAGATTGATTCCATCTTTTAAGATTTTATGAGCAGGTGAAATACTCTGATAAAAAGAATCCTCTACAGGAATACGTAAATTAAGTTTCTTGAAGGATGCATCTAACGCGATGTAGAGATGATGGCGAGCGGGGTCGTTTTCATCAAGATGATCGGCGATCTCTAGTGTGACACGGGCTGTAGCAATAAAATCGCGCGTTGGCTGATCTATCTGGACAACTTCGCAGGTTTTCATCTGAAGCTTTTTAGTTGCATCTCCAACTGTGGAGCCGCCGATTCCCGTCCATCCGTGTAGGGTGAGGGTGTGTGTTTTTCCATTACGGAATTTTTCGGGCAAGATAATTTCTTGATGGTGTCGATCTGCTGAGGCGTAGGGAACGCCGTCTATATAGGCTAAGGCTTCGGGATGCGAGAAATCTCCGGAGATGCCGAGGGGCAAAAATAAAGCTAATTTAGCGGTAGCAAGCCACTCGTCAGGGAAGTTGAACCGAGTGCGTAAGGCAAAATTAACGCGTGGGAGTCCCCAATAGTCGTTGGGCAGAATCACGTCCCAGTCGCCGTCATCCACGTCTACTGAAATGGGCGGCGGAGAGAGGGGGGAATCCAATTTTTTATAACGAAATGGGGCTAAAGACTGACGTTGGCGGTAAACGAAATTTTGTACCAACGCCAACCTTTGATGGATTTTTTTCGACGTCCAGCGAATTTGATGACGCATGGACTTTTAGTCGCCAATGGCGAGGGTGCTATCTGGATCGAAGAAACGCAGGGCTTCTTGTTTGAAATTCAGATGAATGGTTGAGCCCGTTTGTTTGCCCTCAAAGGTTAATGGACAAATATAGCGAAATATTAATGGAGGCTTTTTAGCCAAGCTGGAGTTAGAACTATCAAGGAGAACCCCATGGCTAAGAAGAAAGCAAGTGCAGAATCAACAGT
>Ga0209361_1000451_pt1 | contig 38007 bp, 57 predicted proteins | sample SaaInlV_200m_DNA_3_FD_184657 | JGI IMG/M metagenome (GOLD analysis project Ga0209361, IMG submission 184657) | Marine microbial communities from expanding oxygen minimum zones in the Saanich Inlet - SI037_S4LV_200m_DNA (SPAdes) (version 2) | ecosystem: Environmental > Aquatic > Marine >... | reverse complement strand
TGTTTTTTTGTCATTTTAATCTCCTATCTCTTAAATCTTTTGTAAAACTCTGAAAATTCATATTTTGATTTTGGTTCTTTTTCCACTTCACTAATTCTACGAAACTGTTTTCCATCAATCATAAGTGTTTCTTGGTTTAATTCATTACCAGTTCTGGGGGATTTGGCACCAACTACCTTCTCCATGCGTCCGAGTTCTCTCCTACTTTTTCTAAATTCTTCTCTATCATCATCAACAATTGATTGAATCCTTGATATTTCTTCTTCATCACCCGTTTCTTTTGCATCGTCCAACTCCCCCTTTGAAAAAGTAAGGTTTTCTTCGGCGGTATCATAATCATCTTCAATTTTTTCCTGATTAGCAGTATAATATGTTTTACGAGATGCAACGAATTCTTTTCTATCACCATCAACAATTGATTGAATCCTTGATATTTCTTCTTCATCGCCCATTGCTTTTGCATCGTCCAACTCCCCCTTTGAAAAAGTAAGGTTTTCTCCAGCAGTAGCATAATCATCTTTAATTTTTTGTGGGTCTAATTTTTCTTCACCACTTGGTCCTTCACCACTCGGTTCTTCACCACCATCATCATCATCAGCTTGTTGTGCTTGTTTTGAACCTGGATGGGCTTTTATATATTGTGCCTGTGCTGATGCATCCATATCATCCCACCAATCTTCTTGTAATTTACTTTCTTGATGTTGTTTCATTACATCTTCAAGTGTTGGAAGTGGATCACCAAATTTTCTTTTTGTGAATCCAGGTGTACTTTCGTTTATTAATTTTTTTAATTTTATCACATTACTTCTCCGTTTTCATAAAATCATATTCTTGATTTTTAAAAATTTGTTCAAATTCATCTACATAATCTTTTGCTAACATAATTCTTTGTCTCTTTGGAAATATGTCTCTATCGTTTCCACCGAACTCTTTAACATACTTCTTAGCTCCATCATTGACAAGATATACAAATCCTTTCATGGCTAATGATGAATTATACTTTCCCTTTTGTTTCTTTTTAGATAAATTCTTTAATATTGGAATATATGTACCATTATATAAACGAGAATCATTATCAATGTAGAGTTTTAATTCTTCCATTTCACCAGAAAGACTGCGTTCAGTTAATAGTTGAATTTCTTCTTTGATTATTTCTCTTAATTGTGTTTTGGTTATTTTCATTTTATTTGTTCCTATATACCATCGACATTAAATTTTATACCACTTCCTTTTAGGGCTTTATAAATTTTATCGGCTACACTTTTATCAATATAACCACTAAAATCAAAAAAAGTTGAAGTTTTTTCATATTTAACATTTGGAAACTGTTTCTTTAATAGTGATGATATTTTTATACTTTGTATAGAATTTTTAGCATCAATAGCAAAATTTGAATTATTTTCTATAAGATAAATTTCTTCTCTAATTATTTCTTTTAATTGTGCTTTAGTTAATTCCAATAATGTCTTCATTTCATTTTCCCTATTATTTTAGTCAGCCGAGATATCATATCCAACATCCCAGGTACAGATCTATAGTATTTTTCAGCCCATCCTTCTACTTTACCTTTATATTTAGTTGCATTGAAAATCTCATTTCTCAACGTATTCAACCCATCAACTAACATCTTAGGTGCATCATCGGGATCTATATAAGCTTCAGTTACTTCTTCTTTGATTATTTGTCTTAATTGTGTTTTAGTTATTTTCATTTTGATTTCCCCATCATTATTTCATGTCTTAACTTTTCAAGTTTCTTAATCCACTTATTTAGTGAATCAATCATATAATTCTTATTTATATCTTTGTTTTGTATTTCGGTGTGCCATCGTTTTAATAAAGTAGAAATACTAAACAAAGAGTCCAAATAGGACTTTTTATTTTCTGTAAAGGGCATTTTAGGCCTTAATACAGTTTCCCAATTTTATTGGATAATTTCACCAATTTTTCACTAATCTTGCCCATGGCTTTGTGAGTGTTTTTCCAGTAGCTTCTGGAATCAATGGACAGCTCGGTTTTTAGTTTGACATTCATCTTAACTAACTTATCTAACTCATTTAGTTTATCACGGACTTCTCTCATTGACTGACCAATTTTTTGTTTAGCACTCATCGATTCATCATTTCTGTAATCATGATACTTTCCCTCTCTTACTTTTGATTTGTGATTTTTCATGATACCAGCTAAAGTTGGAAGTGGATCACCGAATTTCCTGTTGGTAAATCCTGGAGTTTTTGATTCGTTTATAGACTCTTTTCTCAATTTTGGGTTCTTTGTGACATATAAACCAGTTCCACGAGTTGGTTCTTCGTGACCTTTCGTGTATCCAGCCTTTCCTTTTTTAGTACCCTTTTTATTACTACCACTGAAAGCGTGTGGTGTATTATAACTACCACCTACACTTGCAGTTGAATTTGCCTCATCTAATTCTTGTTTAATAAGTTCACGGACGAGTTTTCGTATTAGACTTTCCCTATTTAACGACATTTCTAAGTTCTCCAATAAGTGAATAATATCTCATTAGTGATACAACCTGCTTATCTCTAACAATTTTACCTTTTGTTAGAGTATCAGCTTGTGCTATAGATTCTTTTAACTTAATTTTAGTAATTTTATCAGTAATCTTTGGTAGTGATTTAGTCAAAATCTCTTTTACCTTTTTAACTTCACCGTTGATAAATTCTCTTAATGAATTTGTATTAGAAATGTTATTTACATATTCTTTTAATAGATTTCGTTGCATTGAATTAAGAGTTTTATATTTACCATTAAAATTATCCACCATTAACTGATAAGACAACAATCGTAAATCTGTATCTTCTTTTTTGAATTCAGCAAGAGTTTTATTGTCTGTATTTCTCGGTTTTGTTTTATTTCGTGTGATGTGTTCCATTATAGTAAATGTACTATTTACTTCATCTGCTGGATCAAATACCGGAGTAGTTTCTGCAAGAAATGACTTATATATTGAAGCATATACCTTGTAATTAGGTATTCTCACATTAAAAAAATCTTCTACTTTATAATTTTCTTTAATTTTCTTAATTAAATTATATTTTTCAGTTCGTAATTTTTTGTTCTGTAGTTTTTCCCTTGACTTTAAAACTACTTCAAGTAATTTTTCAGCTTTCCGTGGTGAATTATAATTTTCCTTTAATAAAACTTGATAGAGTTGATTCTCTTTACCTAACTCCGTTCCCTCATTGAAAAATTTCTTTAAAATTTCAACTGATTTGCTTTTCGCATTATCATTCATCACGTCTACTGTGATCTGACGAGATAGTAATTCGAAAAGTATCCCAGTATTCTTAATTTTACTATGACGTACTCTTTGACTCATAATTTAACTCCTAAATAAGTATATTTCTTCATCTATAAATATAAAAACTTCTAATAATCAATCATTTATTTCGTTACTTAACGATGATGATAATTCATTTTTATATTCTTCTTCTACATCACTAGCTTCAAATAAAATCTTCCTATCTTCTTTACCAATTTTACCTAAACTTTTCTTTAATGTATCGTAGTGTGCTAATGCGAGTCCATATTTCGGACTACCACTACTTGCCTTTCTTTTATCATGTGACCCTAATGGATCACGACCTCTGATACTCGAATCTTTACCATATTTTGGACCTTCTTTTGGACGACCACTTCCTGGCCAACCGTCGTCTGGCATTTCCATATCTAATTCTTTTCCGGTTCTCCCAAATGGACTACCACCACCTTGTTGATCTTGACCTGCCATAGCACCTTGAGTTCCAACTGCTTCCTCACTTTGAACTGGGTCATTTCCCTCTTGTTCTATCTGATCCCATCTGAATTTACGTTTTTGGTCTTTAATAATACCGAGTCTAACATTCTTCTTCTCTTCTTCTGTAAACTTGAAAATGTTATTGTAAATCCATTCTGTATCTGCTATTTTGGAGTCCATCATACTTGACGCAAGACTTTGTTTGTTGTTCCATAACTCTATCTTTTCTTCTTCGTATATTGTGGATGGGTTTGTAAGTTTCAATTCAAAATTGACTAGGTCAGCGTCAGTATAACCTTGTGCATATAAATGAACGATACCAATTTTAGTTAATTCACTTGTTACTATTCGTTGGAGTCGTTCTATTGTTCTTGCGAAACGAACATCTTCGGCTGCAAGAGTAGCTTTTCCACTTACGTTTTCATCATAACCAAGAAATGGTTTTGGGATTTTTAATGCTGCTAGGAGTTTATTTCTCAAATACTCTATATCGTCCACAGCTTCGTATGTAAGACCACTTAAAGTTTCTATTGACGTTCCACTATCGCCACCACGAACAGGGATAAAAAAGTCCTCTGTAAGATTTTGGATGTTGTATTTTAAATTGTAATCACCAGTTGCTGTATCCATAACTGGAGCTTTCTTCATTTTATTTGTAACTTTTTGCATGAAGTTATCAACTTCTGCAGGTGGGATGTTTCCAATGTCAAATTTGAAAATTCTCTTTTCTGGTGCTCTCATAATACGATGGATTAACATAGCGTCTTCCATAAGTGAAAGTTGTTTCCAGATTTTACGACCACCTTCAATCATACTTTTACCATAAGGTAGGAAATTTGAATCTGATAGTAATCTGAAATGTGCCATTTCATAATTTTCCAATTCTTTGTTGCCATTCATATTTGAACTATGTCTCGCGTCACCGTGCTCCACTACGAACTGTGTCATGTATGGATTATCTGGATCTTCACCCTCTATACGAGTAACATCATACGCTGAAAGTGGTACTATATTTGTAATGCCATATTTTTCCTTAATATCCAAATAAAGATAGAAGTCACCGTATTTGCACATATTACGAACCCATGGCCAGAGATTGAATTCTATATTCAAAACATCGTAATATAAATTATGTAATATATCATGAATATTTTCATTTTCAGATCTAATTTCTAACACTTTACCATATTCGGATCGTAACGTACTTTCATCAGCATAAATATCCAATGCACTTGACAGGATTGCGTCATTATCCATTTCTTCATAATCTTTGAATAATCCAAGACGTTGTGCTTGGAAACTAATTGCTTGAGCGTGTCCATATCCACCAGTTGTTAAATTGGTGTGTATTCTGGACCATCTGTCCACAAGACTGTTTCTTGTAGCGTTCTGAACTTGGTTTGTATCAGCAATTTTTAACTTTTTACCACCAGCGTGTCTAACGATAGCATTTGTGCTGAATAATCGGCGGAGACGGCTCCGTAAACTTTTATCTGCCATAACTTATATTACTCCTATTTAATTTAATTCGTATAACATCATATCCTAAACTTTCAAGATATGTTTGTCGTTTTATATCCTTCTTTCTTAATTCACCATTCTTAAAATGATGACTTTCATCAACTTCTATAATTGTTTTTCTATTTTCATCTAATCCATCTGGATAATATCCACCTATTCTTACTTCACCACCATTTTCTGCGTGTTGGAAGTTGTAGCCGTTTTCTTTTCCGTAGTTTTCTATTATTTTACAGGCGTCTGGGTTGTAGTTTGGTATCAATTGACCTCCATTTAATTCAGTTCGTTCAATTCTTCTTATGGCAGATATTCTTTGTTTTTTCTTTGTTTTTTCTGTATGAATGTTTCCAGTATTTGCAATACTTAATTTTTTTCTTGTTTCGTTACTCACTTCATGACCCATTCTTAATTTACTAAATTCTGGACGTTTCTTTCCATAAAATGGATTATTTTTTCCAGACATTGATATACTTATATTTTTTATATGATCTTCAGATAAAATTCTACCTTTCTGTGAGCAACTCCTACACAAACTTTCATTTTTGATTGCTAAGTCTCGTCTATATTTGGTAGTATGTAAAACTTCCACAATACATTTTGGACAAAATCTCTCATATTTTTTTTCATTTAAAATTTTCATTTTTCCAATGTGAGAACACGAATTGCAATTAGAATTTATTTTATTTGAATAAGTATATCCAGACGTACTTGTATAAGTTAATTTTTTATTACAAGTTGGACAATTTCTTTTATATTCTGCCATTTTACCCTCTTATTATTTTATTAACCATGTTAAATTTTCTTTTTCTCCAGCAACTTCCATTTCCCAAGAATCATTTCTATTATCCATTGGTTGGTAAACTGCTTCGTAATCTAATGTTCTACTTAATACATCTTTCTGTAATGCTATTCCTTCTGATTTTAATCTTAATGCTGTATCTCTAACCCACATACCTATTGCAAGACTGATTGAAAGATCATCATTATATCCTTCCATTGCCTGTGCCTTAAAATTGTGGTAAATAAATACAAACAATTCTTCTATCAATCTAGATGAATGAACTATTACAGTTTTTTCTCTAAAATACTCTTCTAATTTTGCTATTACTAATGGTCGTGTTTTCATGGTCATACTGAAACCCGGGACCATCTTTTGATCCATATTTCTATATTTATTTGATATTTGACGCTGAACATCCACGTAGTGTAAATCCTTACTCGTATAAAACAAATTATCATAATCTCTGTCTATAACTTGCTGTATTGCTGCCCAACCTATTGATGCATTTTCAATAACGAGTAACGCGTTGTTATATTCTACTGCAGTATTCATACATAAATTACCAAAATCTTTTGTGGATATTTTTCCTTTATATTCCGCTACTTGTTCCATTTTCTGTACATCTATTACGTGGAATGCTGAAAAGTCATTACCATCACCACGGGCAACGTCAGCACTCAATACATAATCTTGTGTGTAATCTGGTGGTCTCCATATCCATAAATTACTATCAAATCCCCTTTTTTCCATTGGTTCTTCAATGTGGGTATTTTTATATTCTTCAAGTATAACACCATCAATTACAGTTTGACCAGATGTGATGAATGAGCAATCACATTCTTGTGCTGCCATTGAAGGACCTAATAGTTTATCTTGGTCATCTCTCCAATCTTGTTCCCTATCTGGGTGTACTGTCCAATGGAGTTTAATGAAATTCCAATCATTTTTCCCTTCTTCAGCTCCAGCCCATGTTTTATGAAACCAATTTCCTACTCCATTGGGTGTGCTTAATGCAATACATTGACCACCAGTAGATAAGGTACTTTGTGCCGCTGTCCATATTGCATCAATTTTTGGAATAAATGAGGCTTCATCGAGTATCAATAATGATAATGCTTCTGATCTACCACTATCTTCACCACTGGAAATTGCCTTTACTTGTGAACCATTTGAATATTTTAAAGATAATTTATTATCCTCCGTACAACTGGATTTTACCCAATTTGGAAGATTAGCATGCATAACTCGTATTTTTGTTACGAGATTTTTTGCTGTATCCTGTTTGGTAGCAATAACCAATATATTCTTGTCTGTTTGAAAGGTCATCATCCATAATGAATAACCAGCTACGAGAGTGGATATTCCTAACTGACGAGCTTTGAGAATAATATTATAATTGTGCTTATTAAAATCTTCTAATGTTTTTTCTTGGAAATCATATAAGGAAAATGGAATTTTACCGTCTATTGGATGTTGAATGACAGCATACTTTTTTAGAAAGTATATTGGGTCTTTAGCACACTTTATGTATTCGGCTTTTATTATTTCTTTTATGTTTTGGCTATTACTCATTTACTTTGCTACTTCCACAATTTTTATTCCAAAATACGTAGGTATAATTATAGATGCTGCTCCGTATGTGAAATATAGCCATTTATTTTCATACCACGAAGGCTTGGAAAGTTTCACTTGTTTTTCCAATAAATCATTACGTTCTTCTAATAATCCAATCTGTTCATCTTTCTTTAATAATAAAGTAGAATCGGTTTTAGCCTGTTCATTATAACCAACCAGTAATTCTTCGTATATTCCAAGTTGCACAGATTTAGTGCTATCAGAATACTGAAGTTCTTTTATTTGATTTGCTATAGCCACTACCTGTTCGTCTGTAAAAGTCTGTTGCCCGAACAGAACAGTGGATAATAATACTATCCAAATATATTTCATATTATCTATGTAATACGTAGACTACACCGGTTTCACCAATTACTACTTTGTTTACTCCAATTGGATATAGTGTTTTCGTGTTTAATACTGTCGATGGTAGTGTTCCACCACCTGATCCGTGAACAACCACGTTTGTAGTATTTTCAACTATAAATGCAGCTCCAGCGTTTGATCCAGTGAATTCTACTGTTGTACTCGATAGTACTTTTGTTATACCATTGTAATCACCAAGCTTTTGGTCTGTTGGTAATGATCTGAACATTGTCCCTGCATCTGCCATTTAATTTCTCCTTATATATAATTATTTACTTTTGGAAAATTTCCTTAAAAATTCTGCTGCATCATCTGCGTCATCATTTTCAAAGGCTGTTTCCATTTTCTGGACATCTTTTTTAGTTTTAGTCAATTTCCGTTTTAATTTTGTTATTTCTTTCTTGTTTTTCTTCTTATTTTTCTGTAAAGTTTTTATTTCTTTTAGTACCACTTCTTCTTTTTTCTTGTTCTCTTTAATAACCCTCTTCAACTCTTTGGCTTCTTTTGATTTTTTTGCACTCAGTAATGTGCTCAACCCGAAAAGTCCTAAAATCGCAATAATTAACTTCTTTAACCATTCCATTATTCCATCTCCATTATTTTTTTATAAGTAGACTTACCTTCTAACTTCTTAGTTTTTGACGGTTCATCAAATTCACTATCCATTGGTTCTTTATATTTACCATATCCTTCACTATCACGTTTTATGTCCTCAGTAAAACCTTTGTCGAAAATATTTACAGTTTTAAAAAGTCTAAATTTAAGTGCTGGGCGATCATTTATCAATAAATCCCCCTTTTCATTCCATTTAATAGATTTAATTACTACTGGCTTATTCTTAAATTTACCCATTTTTACAGTGTCGCCTTTTTTAATCGGTAATTCAATCATTTTTTGCTCCTACAATTATTGAAATGATATCGTTTCATATTAGTTACTCCTCCAGTTTTATCACAGTTAGGACAAGTATCTATTTTTTGTTTATGTATCCGTCCACAATTTTCAAAATGATATCGATGCATCAAATTTATTCCACCAACTACACCACATGATGGGCATTCAACTCTTGAAAATTTCATACCTGTTCTGCCAATGCTCATATTTCGACATCGTTCTTTAGATAATGGTATGCCCATTAACGCATCACTAATACTTTTACGATGAGATTCTGTTAATTTTTTTTCAGTAAGACCTTTGCTAATATTATTACAATGTTCTTCAGATTTAGTTACTCCAAACATTGTCTTACTAATATTTTTACGATGTTCATCAGATAAATTTCTACCCAGCAAGCCTTTACTAATATTCATAGAATGTTCTTTAGAACGAATTCTTCCTTTTAATGATTTGCCTTTTTTCTTATTTGATTCTTCCGAAAAAATATGATTAAATCCACCATTAGTCATATTATATCCGGTTCCCTCATCCATAAAAGTATTATATTCTTTAATATAATATGATTCCATTTTATTTAACTCATCCATAGAATTACACTCACATATAATACCCCACTTAAAATTTTCTATGCCATATTTACGAAGTGCATTATGAAAATAAAAATTTGAATTTCCATTAAATGCGCTCTGGCAATGACCTTTTTTTCTATCTTCCAATGTCTTAATCGTCTGACCAATATAAGATTTATCATTTATTTCATTGTGTGCTCGATAAATAATCATTTTAATTTCTCCAGCTTATCATGAGATTTTTGAACTTCCCCGTTTTGATCACATCTCCCACGGAAACATCTATTGTAATTGCCATTATTTTTTCCCCTTTGGTAATAAATCAACTAATTTATTTCCTTTCCATTCTCTACTATCTACTCTACCACCTATTCTATGGTCTACCCATTTTCCCCATAATTTTTCATTTTTAGCAAATATAGACTGACCACCTTTTTGAACTTGTCTATATCCACTTGCACTTCCCATTTCCTTAGAACCCGGTTCTGGTGTTGGATCGATTCCACCACTTTTAGTTCCCTCTGGAGGTGTAGTTGGTTTAATCAAAGTTTCCGACGTTGAATGGAAGTTTGAGGTTTCTGGTGGAATTGTATATTCTTGTTTTCTATGAAATCCGTGGATTCCATACATTCTCTGTTTTGGTGCTAATGGTGGAGTGTCGTCTCGTAATTCATTTGCCATTATTGATGCGTATTCTTCTGGACCACTTAAATAACGATATACCATTGCTTTATCTCGTTCTGCCCGTTTTAAATTATTTAGACTTCCGTTACCACCGTAAATATTGTCCGATGCTGGAAAATCAATTTGTGTCATACCACGAGTTAAACTTGCAGGTCCCACTACTCGTCTCTCTCCACGTTTAGTGTAAAGACCGTCTGGCCATCCATCTCCAATTTCACCTAAACCTGTACCATGTCCACCAGCTGATGACCCTTCATTTATAAGTTTTAACATTTTCGTTTCAAATTTATTCATTCAATCTTCCAATAAGTTAGTCTTCCACCATTCAGGTGATAAATTCTCTACATGAAGTCGCGGTCTACCTCCACTAAATTTTGGTGATTTCTTTGCGGGGTCTGATGTATTACGTATGTTATCTTCTATACGACCTTCAGCGTCAATTCCAGATGCTACAGGTGGACCAGCAAATAATACATTCTTATCATCTACTCCCAACCATTTAATTACACTCCAACCTAAATTTTCTATCACATCACGTAATCTGTTTTTATATTTTTTCTTAGCTCCGTATGAAATTGCTGGAACTTCTCTGTAGTCCATAGTATAATCTTCTTCTGGATCCATTGCACCGTCACTTAAAATATATCCAATTACCTTATATCCTAAATCATTCTGTAATTGCTTAACCCAGTCTTTGGTTTCTTGTTTATATTGATCCAATGATTTGTAAAATGTTCCTGGACCGTCATCTACTGGTGCTTTTCTGGTACCTGCACCTTCTTTTATGATAGAAATTATATCATTTTCTACTATAAAATCTCCTATTTTATCACCACTAAACTCATTTAAAATCTTTTTATGCAATAATCTTCTCCAAGATATACTTTATCACTTATAAATATCAATTTACTTAACTATTAGACAATTCTTCCTCAACTTCTATTTTCATTTTGAGTAAATCTTTGAGTGCGTCATCTGCCATTTCTTTTACTTTCTCGTCACTTTGAGTCCATTTCTCTTTCTCTATTTCTACTGACTGGACTCCAACTTGATTGTAAAATTCGGGTGTGGTCTGTGTTTTCCAATCTTCTACACTTTCTATTTGTTCGTTTAACCATGAAAGTTTATTTTTCAACACTTTTTGATTTTCCCAATCTTCAAATGTTCCATCTACCCGAAGTTTATTCTCAAATTTTACTTGACAATCAAAACATTGATTGTATAATCTATACATCTTATCATCAAGTTTCAATTTCATTATTTTATCACACTTTGGACAAAACCATGGCATCTTTGCTTCTTGTAATACCTCCATTCTTCCATTTATTCTGTCTCTTTCGTCTTGTATCTCTTTTTTACGAGCTTTCTTTTCTTTTTTATCTTCCGTGACCACCATTATTCTTTTATTTGGCGTTTCATTTCGTAAAATGGATTCTCTTGCCTCTACGTGTCTTTGATGTTCTCCCATAACCGTTACCTCAAATGTTTGTTTACTATTTTAACTGCCTCTAAAGCATGTTTTCGTGTTTGCTTTATCATTTCAAATGACTCTGGCGTTTCTGCTTTCTTAAATTTTGAATTCGATAATTGTTTCTTTGTTTGTTTTGCGTAATTACTTCTAACATTCTTTATGAATTCCTTTGAGTTTTTCATATTACTCAATCCACCTTTACCAAGAACTCCATTTTGTTCTAATGTCTTTGCCATTCCTATAATTCCAATACAGAAACTTTTTATGGATACATTTTCGGTATCTATTCCCTTATACTTAATAAGTAGTGGGTCAATCTTTATTTCTTTAATATTTATTTTTGGGTCGTTTAGTTTAACTAAAAAACGAGTTGCGTGATACATAAACTTACCAATATCTGTTGAAATTAACTTAAACTCTATTCCTTTTCTATTTCTTGACGTAACTAAAATGTTATTCTTGAATCTTCCCAAAACCCCCTCTGTTCCAAATGACATTGTTACTGTATTTCCAAGAGCACTATATAAATTTCCAATAGTAAACCCCTTTAATCCATATTGTGGCTTATATCTTCCACTCATCCAGTCTGTATATGGTTTGAATGTCAATATCAAATCAACTTGACTATAAACTTCCTCTCCCAAATTGAAAATTACTGAATTTCCTTTGGTGTGTAATGTATCAGTAATCTCTACGTTTTTTGGAGCCTTTGTTTTTACATAAGTAAGAAAAGTTTCAAGATATTTTCGTCTTATTGCATTTTCCTTCTTTCTAAAATCTTTTTGGTCTATAACTGAAATTGGTATTTCTACCAACATATCAATATCACCATATATTTTATCAACTTTATGTTTCAAATCATGCTTATAGTAACTTGTAGATCCAACTGGAGTTAATTTACCAAGTGGTTGTAGTCCACTCGTTTTCAAAAAAACATTAAAATTTTTAACAAACCTCTCAAACTCTTTTACTGACGCCTTCACTATCATTGGAGTTAATTTAGTTTTCTGGGTTTTTACTGTTTCCCATCCGCCCATTTTTTATAACTCCTTTGGAATTGGGAATTTATATCTTGTTAGTGTAGTTTTGTATGCATCAAATATTTTCCTATTCAACTTTTTAAATAAAAAGTCCTTTGACTTCATCAACTTATATAATTTTTCAAATGAATCAATATCTTTAAACGTGCGTTTTGATCCGAATAAAAATTTTGCTAACTTATCCATATCCCCAATTACTTTTCTTATTTTTAGTTTAACTCGTTTTCCCTTTTCGTTTGTGGTAAAATCAACTAACTCTACACCATTTTTCCAATTCATTTGAAATTTTCTCTTAACGTCAGGATCTTTTGTTTTTAATATCGTTTGAGAAAAAATATCTGCAATTAATAAATTACGATATACTGCTTTGTATTTACTTCTATAATCTGATGCAGAAAGTGCTTTTTTCATGAATTCTAAATCACCAATCATAACATCAATCTGAACATATCCAGGATCACCTAAATCATTTCCATCTTTATCTACAGCGTTTAGTTGAGTACCACTTTTATCTACAAGTGGGGTGATGAAGTGAGCCTGTTTTAATCCCTTATTAATTTTATGATCCTTAATTTTAGTTCTACCTAAAAACTTATCTAACTCTCCCCAAAATTCAGTTGCTTCACCGTTAAACTTCATAATTTTAGCCATGACTGATACATCTACTGCAATATCAATATCCCCTAAAAATGGTTTTTTATAGTTTCCTATGATTGTGTATTTTAATTTTTTTAGACCAGCATCTACGAGAGATTTTTTGATTGTAGCATCCAGATGTTCACTTGGGACTACTGAATTTACATCACTAAAAACATTACCACCTTCAAGTAATAAACGTTTAAAATGTCTCTTTATTTCTTCTCGTATTAATTTTCTTACACTATTTTCCGTTATCATCAATTCTCTCCCTAATCTACATTACGGTCTAAATACATTTGAGATACAACTTCTGGAGTATTTTTCTTTAATAAGTTTTTCATATTCTTAATTCTATTAATTGTCAATATTATACTTTTTCGTGTATCTTCACGTTTCTTTGGAATGGTTACTAATTCATCACCATCACTTTTAAATTCAGCGGCTATTGATTTAACACTTGCTTCAAGTTTAACCAAATAACCTTCAAGTCCAGTTGGGTCTACCTTAATGCGTTTAACCAACTCTTTTTCTGCGTTCTGTAAATCATTCATGTATTTCCAATTGCGTTCTTTACGAGCAGTAAACTGATTTTTATCTACTATCTTGACCACATTTCCATCAGGAACATATAATACAAGTCCTTCATCTTCTTCACCAAATGCACGTTGAAAATCTACTTTCAATACTTTACCTTTCATCTTTTTACCAATCAAATTTGCTATTCTCTGTATTTGATATTTGATTTTTTTATGGTGTGGTTTTCTTGCTGGGGTATTTAATAAATTTCCATATTTTTCAATCATCTTACTTAACAAAATTTCATAACTTTCTTCAAAATGAACTTGTTTTAAATTTACTTTTGGATTTGAAAAGAATTTAATGGTAGTTTTCTTATTTGCTTCTTTAGCAAATACATCGTGAAATGCTATTGGAGTTTCTACACCATCAACTATTATTTTAAATAATACTACTATACCATCACCAATTTTTTCTGGATCATATAATACTATATTGTAATCCCATGATGGTATTGCCTCACATTCAATAGATATGTTTTTAGTATTACCTTCAATGCCAAATTTCTTTGCATATTTATCTACTATTTTCTTATATGGAATTTTCTTTAATAATTTATGATACTTTACGAAATCTTCATAAAAATATAATGAAGGATAATCTTTTTCGTGTTTAACAGTTTTAGTTTTTGATCCTGAATAAAACCCTCCACCCCTTATTCCAAATTGGAAAAAGTGACCATCTACCTTTTCATTAACTTCAAATTTTGTATTGTCGGCATTCCACAGTTTTAAGAAGTTTAATAAATCCTTTGGTTTCATATCCTCTATATGTTTAATACCTTCTGTTAAAACTCCCTCTGTGATACCAAATTTCGTCTTAAAGATACCATATACGGACTTATTAACTTTACCGTATAGAGTTTTAAATGCATCCTTTGGATTATCACCTTTGAATGCATTTCTAACAACAGTTCCACTAATAGTTTTTCCATCAATTTTCATTTGAAGTTGTGGGACAGTAATTACATATCCTTTTGTTTCAAAACTTTCCATATCTTTACCTGTATATGGGTTATAATACTTTCCACTTAATCTACCAGCATCCTTTTCACCGAGACCAACTACCAACGCAGTAGTTTTCTCATCAAACTTAGACTTTATCTCTACAGTATTATATGGATTTTTAACTTGAATGATGTTAGATTTTGGAACTTTAAACATTTTAGATATTATAGCTTCTTTTTCCTTAAAATCAAATGGTGATTTACCATCAGTTTTATTTGAAGTTCCTATAAATACATTTTTCTTACCGAATTTTTTAACTAAGAATTCGTATGCGTGATGATGTCCTTTATGATATGGTTGGAATCTACCGGAGTATACTGCTATGGTTTTTTTTATTTCACCAGTATCTTCCAATAATTCTTGTATTAACTGTGTTGCTAATTTACTCATCTTCGTCCACCTTTATCAAAGTCCTTTGAAAACTTCTGTAATTTACCAAATGCTCTAAACTTTTTCATTTTCTCTTGTTTACTCCATTTCATTTTATCAAATACTTTCATTCTCTCCGTTAGTGGAAGTAGTGATGACAATTTAATCATATTTTACCAACTGTGACTTCATTTTTATATGTGGATATTTCCGTTTTAATTTCTTTACTGCATTTACATTTTTATTGGAATCATCGAAAAATGCTATATCATCGTATCCTTTTTTGATTTGGCCTTCTACCCAATCCGCTTTCTTTTGTGGATTTGCATCTGCAAGTGCTACTACAAATACATCTCCGTGGCCACTATCCTTAAAAAATTGTCTGACTGGTTTATATTTTGATCTGGCTGTAAGTATAGTTAGACGACGATTTCCAACTGCACTATGTATTCTCTTAAATACCTTAAACATACTTTTTATTTTTTTAGGGTCTATTACTTTATCAAATTCTGAAAAATCTATTTCATCACCTGGTTCTGGTTTATATACTGCGTATAGTCCTGGTGTCATTGTTATTTTCTTTCCATTACGCATTAAATAAACTTTAGAATTAGATTTTACTAGTGTATCATCAAAATCAAATACTCGGAGTTTTTTTTCTATTAATAAATCTTTAAGTTTTATCACTACCTAATTCCATCACATAATATAGTATTACAAACACCACCGCACTCAATAATAAAAAATCAAATTTTGCTACTATGAAATCACTAAACATTACTTATCTAGCTTCCAACGTTTATCTGCTATTTTCTTCATACTTTTAAGAATAGTTTCTAATGCAACTACACTCTGATAATTATGTTTCCAATTTGGTTTAACAAAATCTTTATTTGTCCTGTTGGCCGTATTAAATATTTTATTAGCATGACCAAGAACTGTTTTAGCATATATTCTAAATTTTTTAGTTAGTTCTTCCCTTCCACTTTCACTAATAATCTCTCTAATCTTTTTTCGTAATACTCGTTCTTGTAATTCATCTTTTGCCATCATCATCTCCCGTTTAGATATTTTAACTTTTTGTTTTCCGATTTCTCTCGGTTTGTCTATGTGAAATTGTGCTATTATTTTATATCCCAAGTTTTAATAGATTTTAAAACATAAGTAAGCGTTCCAACCTCATAATTAAATGCCTTTGCTAATTTATCATTTTTAAGATGTAAAATCATTGAGTATTTCTTAAATGTTTCTATTGAAGATTTAAGTGTTTTTACTATAGCCATTTTATTTCCAGCACCTGCATATTCATTCAAAAGTTCTTCTCTGATGAGTTCTCTTAGTTGTGTTTTAGTTATTTTCATTTTATTTCTCCATTAAAGTGTATCACTCAAATTTCATTGGTTCTTGTGCCACTTTGTCTGCAAGTGTACCTATACCAAAACTGACCTGGGATAAAAGTTCAAGCCAAGAATCCAAATTTTCCTTTCCTTTTATTGAAGATTTTACCTCTTTGATAGCCTTACCCAACATCTTTTCATAAACCAGTAAATGTTTTAATAATTCCTTTTTCCTCGTTGGGTCATCCCACCCCTCATTTAACTCTTCCCGAATCATTTCTTTTAATTGTGTTTTAGTTATTTTCATTCTACTATCCTCCAAACCTACTGTTTTTCCACATCAACTTCTGCAATCTTTCATACTCACGTTGTTGTTCTGGTGATATTTTAATTGTTTTCAATGGCCCAAATATTCTTTGTTTTCTACTGTTTTGTTTATAAACATCATCCATCTTCTTTTCATCTTTATCTACTGCAATTACTTTTTTAAGGTTGCTACTTACCACTATCCAATATCCAGCCTTTCTCATTTCTTGTGCCTTGTCAATAGTAATGTCTACTTTTTCGTTTAGTAAATCTATTAGTTTAATCATTTTATACCCATCAACTCTAATTCTTTTTCCCAGAATAATCCGTATACGGCTAATGCATTGACTTTAACTAACACATTCATTGTGTTTCCAACGTGAAATACTTCTTGTTCATTTCTTTTTAATCCAACTTCTTTTCCAATCTTACCTAACCACTTATAATTACCAACAAAATTATTATCTATTTTAGTAATAATAATTGATTCTGGATAATCGGGCTTAGCATTATATTTAGCAAACTTTTGAGCTAAATCAAAATTATATGTAAATGATTGTACTGGTCGTCTTGACCTATACTTCATTTTTAAAAACAACCATTTGTCATCTCGTTTAGCTATTTTTAGTTTTTTTAAATCTTTTTTAGATATAGCCGTTCCTCTATACACTTCACCACTAATCGGGTTTAATTCTTTTGAGTATTTAGATTTTTTTGAATACAAAGATTTAATAGTAGAATCTATTTTAGTAGTTCTTTCACCGCCAGCTTTCATATACTTTTTTAACATTTCTATTTCAGTATCTAAGTTTTCTGTCAATAAATATTTTAGTTTGATCATAATTTATCTCCTAATAATAAAAAGCTATGTTTAGTTTCAGTTCTTACAATATGTACGTACTTTTGCCAATTGCCGTTTTGTAATGATATCCGCATCTAATAATAGGTGCCCTAATTTTGCATCACCATTCACTTTACTTCTCCTTATTTACCCCTTTAATAATTCGTGATATAATTTGTCAAGCATAATTTTGGTAAAAGCGTCATATTCACTTAATGCACTTTTAATCAATTTATTTGAAGCACTCGAATATTCTTTTGATTTGGATTTAGCGAACTTTTTTAATTCCTTACCAAAATCTTCAGCTTTATTTCCAATAGCCAAATACTCATCGTCATCATGTGGATGATAATAATCATTCTCATTCAAGAGCTCTTCCCGAATCATTTCTTTTAATTGTGTTTTAGATATTTTCACTTCATTTCTCCAATGAATTTACAATGTTCATAATGCCCTTATTTCGTTTTTGGGCTCCATTATGTGTGGATAATCCCTTTTTACCTGCAAAATTCTTTTCCAATGACTTGACTATTTTTGGGTATGCTATTCCACCACCACTTTCGGCCCATTTTCTACTTCCCCTTTCTATTAATTTAGAGGCTTTATTTAATTTCATCGTCATTATCTTGGAAGTCTTTTCATGCCAAAATTTAACTTCATTATCTTCAATTTGTAATATGACTATTTTACTAATACCATTTAACTCAATCCAATATACAGTTAAGGGGGCAATATACATTGATTCATTTAATGTATTTTCTTTAACTAAAATTTTTGATATATACGTTGAAATTCTGAATTTAGTTCCGGCTACAGGGACCAAACCCTTATCTTTAACTTTCTGTGTAATATCATATTTACCATTTCCCAATTCTTTAATGAACCAATCACTTTTACCGACTCTACCTTTCCATATTTGTTTTTCTATCATATGTTTAATGGCTCGCTTGTCGGTAGCGGTAAGGTGTCCGTCTAATACTTTTATCTTTATTTCATTGAGTAGGTCTTTGAGTTTAATCATAATTTATTCCTATTAAAAGTAGGCGTCACCACCTCTATCTGAAATCCATTTGTTGATGTCTTTGGGTTCATTTGTTATTTCTATTTTATTGCCAAACATCTTTTTAGCTTTTTCTATTTCTTTTCTTTTTTGTTTACCTTCAGTTGAATTATAGTCATCTTCAAATACTTCGTCGTCATAGTAATACATATCTTCTATATACCCCAATACATCCACTACCATAATTTTGTCAACCACTAATTCGTTCCACCACCAATCACCTGTAAATGGGTGTGGTTCTCCGAAATGTTTATTTAATTGTTTTTGATGTGTCTTTATTACTTTGACAACACCCTTCTCATATAAATTGAATACTTTTTTCACTCCCCTTTTATCTAACGTATTTCCATCTTTATCTTCTAAGTGACTAAACAGGCCGTGTACATTTCTTTTATATTTTAACTTTAACTTGCGTATAATGTCATCAAAAATAAAAGTCATCTTTCCTTTTATTTTATCACCTATTTTACTATCTGATGCTTTATTTAATAAATAAGTCAATGACGATGAAAATTGTGGTTCAGTTGATACCCACCTCATTCCAGTTTCATCTGGTCGAGACATTATATCATCGGAAGAAGCTATTTTCAATTTACCTATCATATGGACAAGAAACCCACCATCGGTTCTAATTCCACTTAGATTTCCTATATTACTTTGAGAAGTTGTAGTAAATGTTGAAAGTGCCTTTGATGTACCTTGAAGTTTTTTTAGATTTACCAATCCTTTAAAATCCGTTACATGAAATGTTGGAATATCTACATCACCTACAATTACATCTACCACTTTTTTTGATAATGGAATCATAGTAGAATCCATCATATTTAGTTGAGAGTCTTCCCAAGATATTACTTCATATAATAAATCTTTTAATTTAATCATAATTTATCTCGGTGGGTTATAATCCCACGGTCCCCAATGTTCGTGTTTTAACATATTTATCATTGTTTCTTCAACTGAATATTTGTGAATCTTTTTACCATTCGCTGGTATTCCACCTAACTCATAGTATTTCTTTTTATTAAGTATTATTTTTCTATTATTACTGAAATCTAATACCATCCCACCTTTCTCAATCCAACAATGACCGAATGGTTTGCCATTAGTGGATAGTATCGCAAGACCATGACACAATACTAAATCTTTATCGTGTCCTTTACTAACAAATCTACCGTTAGCTTCGTAGCAATCACCTTTACCTGCCACTATCTCTTCTTCAACATTTTTTGTTTTTCAATCCACTTTTTAGCTTGTCTATTCTTAATAGGTGCCTTTATAAATTTACCAATACCTTTACCGACCAACATATTAAATTTACTTGTTGCTTGTTTTGTACTTAAATGTTTATTATTGTCAACTAATAGGAAATTGGCATTTCCAAATAACCCCTGGAAATAAGCCATATTCTTTTGAACTGAATGCCAATATTTTTCAACAACATGAGCTGGTAATCTTCGTGGTCTTTCTTCATTTCGCTGTTGTGCAATTTCCAATGAAGTATTTACAAATACCATGAATGTATCATATCCCAATTTCATTAAATCTTGTCGTTCATTCTTTACATCTTTAAATTTATGACCCGTACCATCAATAATAACACCCAATCTACCTTCTGTATAATTTTTTAGTCGTTGTTTACTTAATGCTTTTGTACGAGTTCTCATACCACTGTAATCATCGTATTCTGGGTCAGTAAGTTGTTTGAATAACTCTTCTGGCATATTGTCAATGTCGACAGTTCCAAAATATTTTTTCATAAATTTTTCTAATTCAGTATCTTGATTAACCATTTTTAATCCGGTATAGGATACGCTAACTTTTTTGGGTATTCCGAATAATTGAGATGCAACGTAGGTTTTGCCTGAATTGTGGACATTAACTTCTGATTTTCCCACATAATAATTATGATTATTATTTATTCGTAAATCATATACATATTTTTTATCATATTTTATTAGCTTAATTGATTTAATTTTCACCATATTCTCCGTGATTTTTAATAAATCTAATATTTTGTTTTTCTGACCAAAATATTTCTTTATTTTTTAATAGTGATTTTATATTTACCATTGATATATGACAATAATCACCATCCCATTTTTTACGTGAATTAACATAGCTACAGTAACGTCTATTATTAAATTTAAAATTACACCTATCACATTTATATGATATACTTTGACCTGTATGTGGGTTTCCTGTTTTAGTATAAATTAAATCAGTTGCTAATAACATAATACGTCATCACCATCTTTCAAATCCTTTGCCATAATCCAGTTACCATTCGATAGTCTTATTTCATGATCTAATGTACAAACAACAGTTTCACCAGTTTCCAATTCTATATTTACCATTTCAGTATCAGCATCGTACTTAAAAAGTTCAACTACTTCTGAAATTTCTGATTTACCTTTTGTGTTCAATGTCCAAACTCTTTCACCTTTAATTACTTCAGATATTTTAGTATATCCAGTTTCAGTTTTTATTAATGTATTTTCATCGAAGCAACCTGGACCACCGGCAAGGAATACCGCTTTGAATATGCCTGGATCATTTACTCCCTCGTTTAATTGTATAAGATCTTTTAATTTAATCATTGTCCTTGTCCTTATTCATAAAAAATATATTATCCATCAACTATAAATATAAGAGAATGGAAAAGTTAGATATTATTTAGAATACTTTGACATCGTATTTTTTAGAAAACTGGAAGCCGTCCTGTTTAGTATTTACTATTGGATGCCCTTTTATGTTTAGACTTGTGTTTAAAACCATAGGACAACCTGTTTTCTCATAAAACTCTTTAATAAGTTTATAATAACCTGGATTATCTTCTTTACTGACTGTTTGAACTCTGGAAGTATTATCCACGTGACATATTGCCGGATACTTATCTGGCCACTTACACTTTGCAGTGAATTGCATAAATTGGGATTTACGAACTGGCATATCAAAAATTTCATGAGCATGTTCTTCCAATACTGATGGGGCGAATGGTCTAAATTTTTGTCGATGCTTTATAACATTTACTTTATCTTTTATATCATCACCTCTTGGGTCTGCTAATAAACTTCTATTTCCAAGTGCTCGTGGACCAAACTCAGCTCGTCCATTTGCCACCCCTACTATGTTTCCTTTAAGTAGTTCATTTAATACTTTTTTAACTGGATATTTTCCATCTATGTTATGTCCTGTGAATGGAGTCTCCCAATTTATATGTTTTCCATAAACATATGCCGCAGAACCGAGTGATGAACCAGCATCACCAGGATTTGGTAATATCCATAAGTCAGGATAGTAATCACGGGCTATAATAGAGTTAGCTACACAATTCAGTGCAACTCCCCCCATATAAACACAATTATTAGTTTCAGGAACAAGTTTTTGAGTGAGACTGAATACCTTACGGATTTCTTCTTCGCATATCCATTGGACATTTGCTGCTATATTAAACTTCCAATCATCACTATCATCATCTGGGTAGTATTCTGGATTCCAATCTAAACAACCTCTATGTAAATTGTTCTTTAAATCAATCGGTTTATCGGAGTCATTAAAGAAATCTTCACGAATACTATTCTTTAGTTTGTGGTCTTGTGTTCCCCAACCTGCCATTCCCATTAAGATGTATTCATCTTCTTGTGGTTTTAATCCAAGTCGTTGTGTCATTGCACTATACCAAAGACCAAGTGAGTTTGGATATTTTAGTGTATATCGCTTCTCAAAATGACTTCCCCACGCATACCAAATACTACACGTCTCAAACTCACCTATTGCATCTATAACTACGATAGCTGATTCTTCATATGGACTTGTGTAGTATCCCGCCGCAGCGTGAGATTGGTGATGTTGAACATATTCTATTTCTACATTACCAACGTAATCTCGTAGATAATAAGAAGGTAAATTTTTACGAGATAAAACCTCTCCATATTGACCTGCTCTTAGTTGTCTTAACTTTTTTAAGTATGGTCTTTCAAAATATACTACCTTGTCTGGTTTACCACCAAGTCTATAACAATCGGCAAATAATGTGCTATTCAAATCTGAATCATTCTTGATTCCACTATATCTTTCACTGTGACCGGCAAACAAAATCTCACCGTCTTGTATAAGTGTAACCGCTGCATCATGATTTAATGCATTTATTCCTAATATTTTCATTTATATATAAACGGGTCTCGTTTTTTTAATTCTTTAATTTTTCTTTTAAATTTGATATGTAATTTTAACCTCAAATACAAATTTTTAATCCATTTAATCATAATAACATAACTCCCTTATAAAATCGAAATGTGACTTATCAAAAACAGGGCACTTTCTTTCTACATCATATAACCATTTTTTCATTATAACCCTTTTTAATTAAAATAGTTACTATTCCACTTCTGTATTGTTTTCATGATACCATGCACCATGATGATTTTGCCTGTTCTGACTAACTTCGCATTCACAGGAATCACACGCGATTAATATTTCGACTTCCATGTATGTAAGATTCTCACCATCGTCCCTTGCATCGCCACACCTTGGAGTATCTTTTCCTCCACTTGTACTATCCATTCCATTCTCATCGATACATTTATCACAGCATAATTCTCCTTTATTTCCTATCCCTGCTTCAGTTACAATACCTTCACTTATTAAATTTTCAAGTGCCATTTTTTTCTCCTTTAATTGGTTACGACTCATTAATAAATATCATACGTTTGCCCTTTTTAGTAATTTTTTATACTCTTGAGGATTTCTAACTTTATTAATTACATTTTGAGCAATCCCCGAATCATTACTCAAACCTATATACTTTAAATAATGTGGAATTAAAGAATGTCCTATAGGTAACATATTGTAATCATCACTCAAATATAAATGATTATATATCGAAGAAAATATATCCATTGTTGATGATGTTCCATAAACTGCAGTATCCATAGTTCCTATGCCAAAAAATTCTTCTTCGTAAGTTATCTCTGATGAATAAAGAACCAATTCATCAAGTTTATATGTTGAAATTTCTTTAATTAAATTTTTATCATGATAAACATCAGGTCTTGTCATTATTACACAATCATATTTAAAATCATTGTCTAATTCATATTGTGTTTTTAATAAATTACCCCTATGAACTAAATAATAATATTTTGGGATATTAAATTTAATTTTATTTTCTATTTCTCTTGATAAAAATTCATATCCCTTTGGATTGAATATCTCTAACATCTCATCATTTATATCAGAATTTCCGTGAAATTTATATGGGTAATTATCTTCCTCTCGATTAGTAGTATCCCAAGTCGATACAAAGAAATCAACATCCCAATATTTATAAATGTGTTTCATAATTTCCCAATATCTCATTTCACCAGATATACACACCGCTATTTTACTCACAATTAAATCCTAATCTTTTTATATAATTTACAAATGGTAAGTATCTTCGTTGTTCTTCTGTTATCAGAGGTTTACCTTCAAATTCATACCAAGCATTCCATTGTTCTTGTGCAAATGTATCGTGATTACCTTTATAGTATTGAGATATAGCATTAAATTCAACTGAACCACAATACCACATATCTGGAGTAAATATAGTCATTGGAATAAAATTAAATAAATCCTTTATAATTTCATCACTCTTTTGTATATTACTTTGTAAAACTACTGTACTTGTTATTTTATCTGAACCTCCCGACTGTTCAACATATTTAACATCACTCCATTGTTCAAAATCATTTCTAATTTTAATTGTTTTTTTATCAAACACCATGATAGTTTTTGGTCTTGGTTTAGTAATTTTATCTGGCATTTCAACTCCATTTAAATATAAACAAATATCATACAAATAACCTTTTTGTAATTCAAGTTTATTTTTTTCGTGATTTAATTCTTCAAGAGACAAACCTTTAATCGTATCAAAATTATCTAAAGAATTATTACTAATTAATAATAATTTTTTCATTTTTCAAAAATTCCTTTTTTAACCCTCTATATATGTTTTCTTGTTTCATTTCCGATTCATCAGTAAACTTCTCTTGATTAATATTGTAGTATTCAATAACTTTATCTGTAATGTATTGTGGGAAAAACTCTTTGACATAATCAAAATTATGTTTCATTGGTGGATGTCCGTCTCGACTACCATTATCTTGCCAAGTTATTTTTTCTTTCTCAAAATCATAGTTTTCATAACACCAATTTTCCATTACTGGATATTTAAATAAATTCAAACAATAATCTAACTCTTGTTTTACATCTCCACGCATTTTAAAATTACCGTGACCAAAATTGTGTTTCATAGATTGTAAAAATTCATATTTAACATTTTTAGAATCTAATATTGACTTGATTGATTGTATCACAATACAACTATCATAAACTGCTGTTGCGAAATTGTAAGTTTTTCCCATTGGGTGATCTTTTAGATTATCATCAATAATGTCACCTAAGTTGTATATGTAGAAATTATTATTATCAACATAAGACATTCTATTGAAAGTTGTAAACATAACCATTACACAATCTTCTGATGTAAATTTATATTTTTTATCTGCTTGTAAAAATTTATATAGAATATTTTTATTATCTGCTCCACCAAGAGCAAAATTATAGTATTCATCAAAACTTAACCCAATGTAGTCGTTCCAAGTCGGCCAAGACCATTTTGTAAAACTACAACCAAATGTAAATAATCTTTTATTCATATGACTTTAACTTTCTTGTAATTGAATCGGCAATTACTTTACAACCTTTTGATGATAAATGTGTATCATCTACACCAGGTAAAACATCACATATTCTTAATTTATCATCATTCTGAATAACATTATTTTCTGTAATGCTCTCAAAACCATCATAAATGCTTCCTTTGTAGTTTATTGGTATAAAATTATTAGGATAATGTTTTTTTAACAATTTTCCCACATCATCCCTCCAAGATAATCCTATCCAGCTTGGGTAAGGATTTTTTGGATACTTATGATCTTTTAAATTAGGATCATCTCTAATTGCTAAACTTTCAAGGTTTTCTGCAACAGTATCTATTTGATGTAAGATAGTATTATCTATCCATTTTTGCGTCGGTATTTCCTTTATATTACCGAAATAACGTTGTATTTTTACATCAGCCACGTCTCGTAACCAATCAGAAAATTGTACTATTGTTGTAGTAATGGAATTTGTCCGGGATGTTCTGTGACAATGTTCAATGCTATATAAAGTGGTGGTTAAGTTAGAACCACCATTGGTGTATGTTCCTATAACAAATGCCTTATTCATTTCTTTTGCAACTAAATTTGGCCAGTTATTTTGTTTTCTATACTGATCGGCATTATAACTTAAATGTTCTAAATGATAGTTGTAGGGTAATACCTTATTTATTTCTTCGATTGACCAACCTTCTTCATTGTGAAGATACTCGTATTGTAAACCTGAACCCCAAGTGTAACTGCAACCTAAAAATAATATCATTTTCCGTACTCCTCTGGATATTCAACCAATATAATTGGTTTTTTATTTTTATATGCCTTTTTATAAGTTTCATAAATATTAGACTTATCATAAAGATTTATTACTTCAATGTCACCTAACATACTTTTTAATCCTTCTGTGTAGTCTGCCTTGTGTTGAACACCGGGGTCTAATGGGTCATCACTTCCTTTTCCAACTCTAATAATAACGTGTGAGTCATAACCTGTCATATGTTTAAATTTATCTAAATGGTTAACCAATTGGTTAGTAGCACAAATTAAAAAATCCCATCTTGGATAAAAGGTAATAACACACATATTGGTCATACCTAAACCAACTGACATACCCATTTGAACTTCTTCAAACACCGGAGTTTCAATTATTTTATCTTTTGGAACATCTAAAATTGTAGTGGACATTGGATTACCTGCAAATGCAGTTTGTTGTCCTATAAAAATAGTATTTGGTTTTTCTGATAAATACTTCATTGACTTTATCAATTCTTCTTTGTAAGTTAACATAGTGTCTCCAATAATTTTATTTTTTCTGTTTTAGTATTAATAAAATTTAGTAATGTTTTTTGATTGTGTTCTAATATTGGTAAAATATCTATCCACCAATCTCTTAGTTCTTGGTTTGATTTACTTCTAAATTTGTCCAGTTCGTCAAATATCATAGTCATTCTTTTTTTATGATTTTTTTCTAAATCATAAGATTCATCAATAAATGGACTAAATGTTTTGAATCCCAATTCTTTTAACTTTTCCAAAAATAAAGGTGATGAAGTTACGATAAATGGATGCAAATTGTAAATTGGTTTTATTATTTTTTCAGAAATAAAAATATTATCCAAATCAAAAATAGTTTCCGAAACTACACTCAAAAATGTTTCTTGATACAATTTCCATTCTGACGAAAACATTACATTAAAATTTGATTTATTTGTTATTTGTTTAGTATCGAGTTCTACAATTTTCTTATCAATAACTTTTTTGTAAGATGAAAAGTATTTTTTATCTAATATCTCTGGAAAATCCGCTTGATTTGTATCCAACCCTGCCCTTAAAAAACTAATGTTGTTATTCCACAAGTTGTTGTACTCATAATAAGAAGCTAAAGCAATTCTATGTGGTCTCGCACAATTTCTCATAAAAGTTAAAAAATGTTTACTTTTAGAATCAATATCAATATCACTTACTTTTTTTACGACAAAACTATAATCAAAATTATCATCTAATTCCATAGTATTATCTTTTAATTTATTTAATGCAAAAGAAATACCATCAACAACGTGAGTAGACTTTATTATATTGACTGGTGTTTCATTACCACTTGATACCAAATCTCCAGATAATAAATACACCTTTGATAAATCGTAATCAACTTTATTATTTTTATACCAATGATTTAAAGATTTTATTGATAATGTACCCTCAGATTCATATCCAACAATTATTATGCATTTTTCCTTTTTTACTAACTCTTTTACTTTTTTTGGAATATTATTTAACACCAAATATAGTCCGTTTTCTTGTATTAATTCAACAAGATAAATATATTTTTTGTTTTCTACTCTACCTATATTAGTTGAATTTACTTTAAATAAATCTTGTAAATCAGAACTATAAAATGATCCAGTTAAACACTTCATAAAGTAATCGTTTCTATTCTTGTTATAAAAGTGTTCATCACTATTTATTATATTTAAAATATTACCCATTTGCCCGTCCCATAATGTGGATATTTAGATTTATAATTATAATGAATTACATCATCTGGTATATCTCGTTTTTTATTCCAAGTTGCTATTGTTGGTGTTTGGGTAGAAACTTCATTATCCTCAACAATAAAATATAAAGGTAAATCAAAATTTCGTGCATATTTATGACACTCATAAAATATACCAGTTTCAAAAGTCATATCACCAACAAAACACCACACTTTTTGAGATGAATTTTGTCTCTTTAATCCAATGGCAGTTCCAAGTGCTATGGATATAATACCAGTAACAATTGCTGATGAATAAAAATTATGGTCTAAATTACATAAAGTTATAGACCTACCTTCTAATATTTCATTTTTAATCCATTCTGGAGATATACCATGACACAATGCATGATAATGTGACCTCCAAGTAGAAAAAATATGATCATCATAACTAATACGAGAAAATACTTCAATCACTTGTTCTTCATTACCATTTGATAGATGTACTGGGGCATGAATATCTCCACCTTCCCAATGTTTAACTATATCACTTTCAAAATCAATTAAATTATCAATAGTTAAATCAACATCTCTTACCTTTTTATATTGTTCTAAATTTTTTATCATTTGTTACCCTTTTGTTATTGTAAACCCATTATTGGTGAATGAAGCTTTTATATTTTTTTCTTTGGTAAATTTTTTCACATCATGTAATACAGGCTCATAGTGAATATCATCACCACCAATTACGGCACCATTCTTTAGTTTTGGCCAATAATTTTTAAGATGATTATAGACAACATCATCTCCGTGATCTCCATCTATCCATACAAAATTAAGTGAATTATCATCATATAATCTATGTGAATAAATTTCATCACAAGTAATAAAATTTACAAAATCTACTAAATCTAAATCCCGTAGTGGATGTTTGCATATATCCACAGGTGAAATAGTGAATTCTTTGAATCTATTATAATACTCTACAAATTGATAAGGATGTCCACATTCTTTATAGGCCTCTATGGTCATTGGAATCATCCAAAATAAATCTATTGCATCAAATTTTATCTTTTTATTCGATTGTTTTATTAACTCTGCCATTCGTGTTGTAGATTGTCCAAAAAGTACTCCTATTTCGACAAAATAATCACCATCTTTTGCGTTATTGACCATTTCCTCATAAATAAATTCTGCATCATTTATCCAACCAGGTATATCTGTATAAGATTTTATTTGAAAAGGATATTTTGTTTTGAAATGAGCAGGATAGCAATGACAATCATCATACGATTTCCACCAACTTTCCTTTTTATGATTACAATTGATATGTTTATTATCCATTTAAAACCTTCTCTTTAATATATAAATATTAATATAATGGGTTAATCGTTAAAAAAATCGCTACATATTCCAGCAACCTCAATAATTGGGTTTTCTTTCGGCAATACGGCAATCGATTTATCTGTCAGTTGTTTATTTGGATATGTCCAAATATATCCTTTACTTGTTAAAGTCACATCATCTTCTTGATGAAAAAAACAATGTATATTTTTATTTAATAACATTTTATACAACCCTTCAATATTTTTAGCATGACACCAAAATTTTGGATTTTCTAAATAATATTCATCAACAAGATATTGAGGTTTATCGTGGCCTAACCAAAAACCAGTATCATCAATCCACCATACATCAATTTCTACATCAAACCCTTGATTTAATGCCTCTTGTATATATTCAGGATGATTCTCGTACGCAGATGCACCATTCAAATTTCCTCTATGTGATATCAGTATCATTTATTTATATAATTTAATAGCTTTTCCCCCCAAAGGTGGTGAGCTTCTTGGTTTGGATGCCATTTATCATGACAATATAGTTCATTATCTTTAGTCCACAGATCAAAATTAAAATTATTATCATCAATATAAAACCTATCTTTATTTATAAAAGACTCAAAGTAATCATAAGTAATCGTATCCGTTTGATTACTAAAATGACTTATCGAATCAAAAAATAAATAATCTGCATCATTAATATCCATAAAACTTTGTAGTCCAATTAATATTTGTATTTGAGATAATTTTAAATATGATTCATTTGATAAAAAATTATCAAAAAAATTTAATCTATCTTCATAACTCCACTTAATTTTTTTATTATGTCCAATATCACCAAGATAATCACATGATAAATCTTCCTTTTCAATTAGTGATCTTGCATTAATCCTAAACCACCTTTTTAATTTATCATACCAAAATTCTATCCTAAATTCTTGAGTAAGGCCTATTAAAAATAAAGTATCTTTAATATTTTCCTTATTATTTAAACTCCAATCATACAATTTTCTACATATTCTATAATTAGAAGTTCCACTTTTTGATAAATTAATAGAGTTTGCATCAAAATATTTTGCTATATAATCTCCATATGTATTATAAACGCCAGAATAATCTTTCATTGCAGCAGAAAAACTACAACCTATTGATACAACATATTTATAATTTTTTTTATACATTTTGTAAATGAGTTAATACTGGAACTAATTCTTTATATGAACAATTTTTACAATGGTCGGTTGGATTATTTGTTTCACATCCCTGTTTTACTTCTTGATATTTTTCATTCATTCTTATCTCATCAATTGAATTTTCAAATAAATTACCAAATGATTCTGTACCCGTATTTAAACAACACATTTTTACATCACCCTCGACTGTGGTGTATAATCCATTTTTTACCCAAAAACAATCTGGAAAATCCCATTTAGATTTACCCATAATGTTTTCACTCCAATTATCTCTAAGATAATTTAATTGTTCGTGTGAATATCCTGATGTTGCAATGTCATCACTCATCTTTATATTCTCATCCCAAATCTGTGCTATATTTAATCTTAACATACCTAAATTATTTTCTTTTCTTAATCTATCTATCTTTTCAATATCTTCTATATTATAAGCATTTACAACATAGTTCACAACCACATCACAATCATAACGATTAATTGTTTCAAAATCTTTTAAGAACTGAATTAATCTACTCCATTTTGCTGGTGCTCTATCTCTTTCATAATTTTCTTTATAACCATCTATTGAAAAATATAAAATATCAATGTACTTCATACACTCTTGAAACTTTCTTCTAAATTCCAATCCCTCTTTTATATTGTATTGACAATTTGTTGCAACAATTAATTTACACTTTGGAAATACTTCTTTAAATTTTCTACACACTCCATCAAAATGTGGATGTAATAATGGTTCTCCCATACCCATAAGTTTTACTTCTTTGATTGGGTGATGTTTTATTCCATCCAATAACTTATCCCAATCCTCTAAACTCATATGTTTTAGTGGTCCTATTACATCTATTCTATTGCAAAAACTACAATCTAAATTACAATAATTTGTAGTTTCTAAGTATGCGTATGTTATTGGTTTCATACTTCTCTACCTTTATCTTTATCAAACAACAATAATGAATTAGCTAATCCATTACGAACATATACATCCAAATTACTATTTTTCAATAAATAACCATGATAATTATGTAAACCAGAATGATGTTCTTTCCATATATCACTTAATTTATAATATCTTTTCCAACCATTAGAATACAAATCAAATGCCAAAGAAGTACCAGTAAAAATATAATCTGGAGATACTACTGAATGTTTCTTTGACTCATCCACCCCCACTCCACCATACACATCAAATTGATATTTTGTTGGATTATCACTTACTTCTTCCAGGTTCCTCAAAAATAAATCTAAATCTTTAGTGATATCATAATTACTTATGGTCATTAGAACATAATCAAAAATAAAATTATTATTAAGTTCATAATTTAACTTTAACATATTAACTCGTGTAATTAAATATGAAGCTCGTTCTGGGTTATGATGAACATTTGTCCCTACCTTTTTATCAAATTTACATATTTCTGGATTAATAAATTCTTTATCTGTGAAAAAATCAAAACAACTTTTATCTTCAAAATCATCCCAAGTAGATACAAAAAAATCAAATTGTAACTTATCAGATAATTTATTTAAAATTCTATAAACATTATTAATAATACTAAATGTTCGTGTCTGTCCATAAAAACAAACTGCTACTCTTTTATTATCATCCATTATAAAACCTCATAATATCCACCAATACCAAATGACATCTTAGTATTAATTGTTAAATGATTATTATCTATATCATATAAAATTTTATCCATACTCTTTAATATTTATCCATTTCATTCAAAACATTTTTTAATAGTGATTTTATTTCAAAATCTTTACAAAATATATCAGACCTTAATTTTGATTTTCGAATCAACTTTTCATCATCTCTCAATAGAATATCTATATAATCTTTCATTTCTGATATATCCAAGAATGTTACTAAATCTTTATACCTATTCTCATCTTTTGGATAGCTATGATCTGATATAACATAAATACCCGAAGATAAAAATGGTGCAAGACGAAGAGTTTCTAATCCTTTTCTACTTCTTTCTTGTTTACTTTCACCTGAAGCTGGTTCCTGGTGAAGATTAATTAGAATAGGATATTTTGTAATATTAAAAGCATGATCATCAAAAGTAAAACAATTATCTATATTTTTAATATTTGGCATATATCTCTTCAGTATTTTTGATCTTTTTTCATTATTATTATGTAAAAATGTTATAGGTTCTTTAAAATATTCTGTTCTATATAAGTTATGATATCTATAATCGTAAATTTTAGAATATCCTGGTGCAAAATATATAACAGGAACATCAATTTTATCTTGTATAGTATCAATATTCAAATGAGTGTATGTCCATATAAAATCTAAATTATAAACACTATATTTTTTTTCAACTTCAGATTTATCTTTAAGTATTCTAGCCTCAGTTTCAAATATAACAGTTGTGATATTTTTTTGATTATTAATTTTACCAATTTCTTTAGTATTTTTATCTTCTGGATTTGCCATTACAATTAATAATGTTTCAACACCAGCATCAAATCTATAATCAATGTTATCTAAAAATTGAGTATCATAATTTAATTGTAAAAATACATCTTTTAATGCCTCAATAAAAGGAAAACAATACCAATATAAATCGATTGGTGCAAAAATAACTATTTTATCATACTTCTTCATCATTTATATATAAGTTGCTTACTTATACTCATTTTTTTGCAAATAGTAAATCCTGGATTAAACGGCAAAGTAACTTGTTCAAACTCATCACCAAACTTTTGTTTTATATAAAGAGCTGTAAGATAAACCGTATCTGAAAAATGTGGATCAATATACGATTCATCATATGGATAAGTGTCGTGAAAAAAAATAAACCCATCCTCTACTACTCTATCCTTAACATTCATAAAATCTTTTAATGATTGTTCGTGTGAATGGTCTGCATCAATAAATACAGCATCAAACATAATACCACTTTCTAATTGTTCAAAATATTCATCTGTACTCATTGATAAATATTTTATATTTTCTGGAACAAATACATTTCTTAAATACTCAGGAATTTCAGACCAAGGTATTAAATCAACACCAATCGCTTCTTTACAAAGCGGCACAACTTTTCTAAAACAATGTCCTCCTCTAACTCCAAGTTCTAAATATCGCTCCGGTTTTAACCATTTACAAAACAATTCTAAAAATTCTGAATGATTGAGGGTTTCAGGAGGTGGTGGTATATTTCTAAGATGTATGGGGCTTATCATTCAAATACCTTTCCAATTATTCTCCAGAATATTATAAAATTTAGTTATAATTCTTTTAATACTTTTACATTTCCACAATAATTCTCTATTATGATTCAAATCATCTTTGTTATTTTCAATAATACTTACAAGCTTGTCTCTATCATAACTCATTACTTTATTTACCTCTATAATGTTATGAATCATTCTTTTCCAAGTATTTTCCGTGTAGGTATTACCTTCCTCAACAATGTTATCTGAGCTCTCATCAAATAACCAATCATAAGATTTATATCCATATTTTTTAAAATATTTTATAGTATGTCTGTGGCCAAACCATACAATTGGATGATAATTTAAAACTGGATTGAATGTAGATTGATTTAAAAAAACCATATTTGCGTGATCTGGAAGTGAAACAGACACCCAAGAAAAAATTGACTTTTTATATACATCATACGGAATGGCTTTATTTGAATGGTGTGTATTACTTATATATACACCATTTTTTTCAAAATTACTCGCTATATATGGTAAATCTGAATCTATTTTATTAAATATTTTTTCATCCTCTTCCTTTATAGCTAAATTTGGTATAGTTCCGTGTGGTTCATTATTTACAGCGAAATGGGCATCAAATATCTTTGAAATAAATGAAAAAGATTCATCTTTTTTTCCATATAATTTACCAGAATTACAGAAATTTCCATCGTAAATTATATTTTTATAATCAAAATATTTATGTTCCACGATAGATTCTTCGAAGTATTTTAATTTATGTAAAATATATAACATCCAATCTCTCGTTGGGTGGGGCGTCCTATTTACTCGTAATAATTTAGATTCACATTTTTTTATATTTTTAATATACTCTTCTATTGGATAGTCTAAAGCATATTTATTAAATCCAGTAAATGTTCCCCCCATTTTTTGAAACGAAATAAATGATGCAAGTTCGATGGCACTATCGTGTATAACTTTTATTCTATATCTATCCTCATAGGCTTCTCCGAGTAAATTACTACATAAAATTATGATTGATGACGGTGGTAGATTATATTCTTTTAAAATAGTATCGAATAAATCATAATACCCATTAAATTTATCTTTTGGAAATGTTGATGTGGTAAAATTTTCTGCTTCCCATCCTTGATAAAAAAATAATGTTACCTTTCCATTTCTCATATTTTCTAAGATTTCACTATCTTGCAAAAGAATATCAAAAAAATATGATTTTGTGACTTCGAAGGGATTTTCGAAATTCGTCACTGGATGTAAATCGAATTGAATGATAACTTTTCTATCTGAATTAAGTGCATCTTCTAATCTGACATCATGGCATCCGAAGTTGCCGTCATTATCTTTATTATATTCTTTTAGAAATCTCACTACCTTTTCATCGTGGAAAACTTTTCTTTCTCCATATATTTCATACATCTCGTGATTAAGAATATTTGTAAAGAAATCACCAACACCTGCTATCAAATCACCATCCCTACTGAATTCTTTTGGAAAATGAGTAAAGTAACAGTTGTCTATTATGTCCTTTACTATATCGACATAACTCATTTATCTCTCCAATTTAATATAGGATTTTTTATAGGCCAATCTATACCTATATTTTCATCATTCCACTTTAAACACTTGTCTTGAGCCATCCAATCAACATAATCTTCTGGATAAGATTGTGTATAATGAAATAAACATTCTTCACTCAAACATAAATGTCCATTAGCAAATCCTGGTGGAACTAAAATACTCAAATGATTTCTTTCTGATATAATAAAACTATCCCACTCTAAATAATTTACTGAATCTGGTCTATTATCTACTACAACCAAATATATCTCTCCCCAAACACAAGTAATGTTTTTCCAAGTCACATTATCTCCGTGTAATCCACGAAGAACATTTTTTCTTGAACGAGTAAACTTAGAAATTTTCCATTCATGTCCAGGTGATAAAACTTCATTATCTTTTTCCCAAAAAGTCCACATCTCTCCCCTATAATCAAAGAAAGGATCGGGTTTCAATATCTTTACTTCTGGAAATACTTCTGATTCTGATATTTTTACATCAAATGTCATGTTGATACTCCATAACTTAAAGGAAATGAGTTTCTATAATGTGAACTTTCCTGTGGTACAATCATTTTATATGCTTCAATTAATTCTTCTATACCACAATCTAAACTGTATTTTGGTTTCCAACCCGTAGATTCTATTTTACTATTACTCACAATATAGTTCCTTTTATCAGGATCAACAAAATAATCAGAATGTGTTACAGATGTATCTGGTATCTGTTTTTGTATTCTCTCCACCAATTGTTGTTTATTTATGTTCGTATCGGATAAACCAACATTGAATATTTCATTTTTATATGTTTCATAATTGTCTATCATAAACTCAAACACGGAACTCACATCTTGAATATGAATAAAATTCCTTATGAATTCATGTTCAAAAAGTGTTATATATTTATCAGTTAATAACTTATACACAAATTCATTTACTAACAAATCTAACCGCATTCTACTCGATACTCCAAATACTGTAGCCAACCTAAATATTATTCCATTACTATAAGACTTAATATAATTTTCTGCATCACATTTAGTAACACCATAATGACTTATAGGAGTGAGTTTATTTTTTTCACTTACCTCACCATCGATTCTACTTCCATATCCACTATTTGTATTAGGAAATAATATTTTTTGATTTGGAGATAAGGTTTCAACAATATCTACAATATGCTTATAGTTTACATCGGTGGCCAATGTTTTATCATTCTCACATACTGGAAATCCTACTAAAGCCGCCAATGGTATTATCACATCACTTTTCTGAACTTCATCTTTTAATAGTTTAATGTTTCTGACATCTGAGTGAATAAATTTGAAATTCTTCAATCTACACAAATCAATCAATGGTGCTTGATTATACATTAAATTATCGTATACAACCACATCATGATTTTTTATTAAGTTTCTTGTAAGAACACAACCTAAATATCCAGCCCCACCTGTAATTAAAATTTTCATCATAATTCCTTTTTAATAATTATTTATTTTTCTAAACTTTGGTAAAAAAACAATATCTGACTTTGTAATAGTCAATAAATCCAATAACTCTAAATTGTATTCAGAATGGTGTTTTGCATACTCCATAAATAGCTCATAATTATAAATAAGAATATCTTTCATATTCCAGTACCACTCATGAATTTCATCGATAGACATATTACCAATACGAATTATTTCTTTTTCAATAATACTAAACCTTTCCGTATTATCGAATACCAAATCGTAACTTTCATCTATAAATGGATGAAAAGTTTTAAATCCAAATTTTTTTAAAAACTCTAATGATTTCGGATTGCCAACTAAAATAAATGGATGAAAAAATGAAATAGGTTTCCAAGTTTTTTCTGATACGTATCCGGTAGGATTAGTAAAATCTGTTTCAGTTATGATGCTCAAATAAGTATTCAAATATGGTTTACAATTTTCCCACCCATATCCATGATGGATCCCATCTTTTGCTTCCATTGCTATGGGATAATCTACATATTTAAATTTTTTCTCTTTTAATTCATGAAAATCCTTTTCATAATAGTCTCTCTTTTCATCATCAAAAATTCTATGATTATGATCAGAAACATAATACGGACAATCATCAAAAATAAATTGAAAACTTATATCATTATTCTCTATTAAATTATTTCTATTTAAAACACATAAAGTTGCCAATCTGTGTGGTCTCATTCGCCTATTCAAACACAAAAGATTACTTTTTCTATGATTATTTTTTGTAGAATTAAAATCTTCAATAGTCATTGCCGAATGTTTATGTTTTTTATACGGTTTACTCAAATCAAATATACCCGAATGTAAATTATTTAATATACAATATACTTCATTTGATTTTTCAAATAATGAATGAGAATACACTATAACATTAAACCTTTTTGTTTTGTTATTTTTATTAATCCAATTGGTATATCGTTGTGGTGCAAGATAATCATTTACGGCGACAATAGCATTTGTTATACCATATGTTTTTAATTGATAATGTAATTTTTTTAACTCTGAATCTTTTATGAAGGCCTCTTGTAGAAATCCATAATACAGTTTTAATTTGTTAGATTTAAGATATTGTTTTGCCGTATCACTCATATAATCAAATGCACTTTTATATTTTCTATTCCAGGCCTTATCATTTCCAAGTGACCTATCAGGTGAGGCAAATCCTTCAATTGGATAGATGCCTAAGTAATTACTTTCATTA
>Ga0209361_1000434_pt1 | contig 38807 bp, 43 predicted proteins | sample SaaInlV_200m_DNA_3_FD_184657 | JGI IMG/M metagenome (GOLD analysis project Ga0209361, IMG submission 184657) | Marine microbial communities from expanding oxygen minimum zones in the Saanich Inlet - SI037_S4LV_200m_DNA (SPAdes) (version 2) | ecosystem: Environmental > Aquatic > Marine >... | reverse complement strand
TCTAGGTGATGCAGGAAAATGGGATGCTTGTGCCAGTTCAGCATCAAATAGAAAAGTCACGACCAAAGACAGAATAGGAGATGCCTCCGCATGCGGTATCTGTCATTCATTCACAGAAAACGGAAGATGCATATCCTTATTCAAAACATTAATGACAAACAGTTGTAAATTCGATTGTAAATACTGCCAAAACTCAACACATTGCGAAAGAAAAAAAACCACACAATACAAACCTGAAGAACTCGCAAAAGTATTCATGAATCTTTACGTAAAGAATTACGTAGAAGGATTATTTCTATCATCAGGTATTGTAAAGAACCCAGATGAAACTACAGAAAACATGCTTGAAGCTATTAATCTTATAAGAAACAAATACAAATTTCAAGGCTATGTACATTTCAAAGTATTACCTGGAACAAACCGAGACTTAATCAAACAAGCTAATGAAACAGCAGACAGATTATCAATAAACTTAGAAGCACCTAATCACTCTAGACTAAGCGAAATAAGCGACATTAAAGATTACAAAATTGACATTCTAAGAAGACAATCATACATTAAACATCTAAACCCCGTAGCTGGACAAACAACCCAACTAGTAGTTGGAGGAAGTGATGAAACAGATTATGAAATTCTGAAAATGATAGACTGGGAATATGAAAATATGAAATTAAAACGAGCATACTATTCGGCCTTCACCCCAATTCAGAAAACCCCATTAGAATTCAAAGACAAGACCCCATTACAAAGAGAACACAAACTCTACCAAGTTGATTTCATGATGAGACAATACGATATTAAACTTAGAGAATTCAGAGACATAATGGCAAACGGAGATTTACCAAAAGGCGATCCAAAAGTACATCTTGCAAGAGAACGGTTTGACAAACCAATAGACATTAACGAAGCTTGCTACGAAGATGTAATCAGAATCCCAGGCATAGGACCGCAAGGGGCACAAAAGATAATGTCACTACAACATACAGGACAAAAAATAACAAAAAGAATACAACTTCATTCTATGGGAATAGTGCTCAAGAGAGCAGAACCATTCATCAAAATAAACGGACATTCACAACAAACACTAACAGCATACTAAAATGAAACATATTAATCCAAAAATCGCAGATCTATTCGATGCAGCACACAGACATAAAGAATATTCTCAAGAACTTCTAAGTTCAGTTATGCAACAAGATTATAATCTAGTAAAAAACAATGCAACCCCTGAAGCCAAGAAGTTATTCAGAATGCAAAGCGGCGTACTAAAGTATTTTCACCTCAAAAGATGCTTCATGCGCTTAGAATTCTCAAAACACGGCATACTATATTGTAAGACAGAACTAGAACACAAAGTTGTTGACATGCTTCTTAGCTTCTTCCACAAACGATTTCCAATATTTCACATCGCAATCCAATACAAAGACAAAACCTATGTTATTAACACCAAAGGCCAAATGCAGATAGTAAAAGCCAATATGAATGATACAATAAAACAGTTAGAACGAAAACTACCACTTAATGATCTTCTCTCAGATCTAGATATGGAAGAAAGCCTATGGGAAGACTACTACAACTCTCAATATATTAAAGAAAGAAGAAATGTAAAACTAATGAATCAGATGATGCCTTTAAAATACAGAGATCAAGATCACATAGAATCAACAGTTGTTAAAAGATGTCAAAAACTCACAGACTTCATGTAATAAGGTTAATTAAAAAAGAAAAAATCAGATCTGTTCCCAGATCTCTTCACCGTCAGAATCAAAGTAGTGCAGTCCTAAAGATGACAGAACATCGCCATTCTCATCAAAGCTAACAGTACCCGCAGCACCCTCCCAGTCTTCAACAGAGTAAAGAAAGTTCTTAAGGCACTCTACTTCATCTCCACTACAACTTTCGATTGCATCTTTAATCAAATACAAAGCGTCATAGGAACTAGCCACAAAGAAGTAATCAGTTTGCGGATTCTGTTCATACTTTGTATTATATTCTTGAAGCATCTTCGCAGTTTGCCATCTTGCAGGATCAACATACGGCCCAACAGTAAATGCACCCGCAGACAATCCATTAGTTTCATCAAAAACCTTTTGGTTTGCACCAACAACGTTAGCTATAAGTTCATATTCATCTAACATTCCCAGTTCAGCCAATTGCCTATAGTACAAGATTGCATCATCCTCACCATGAGATGAAAAAAGTATTGCATCCACCCCACTCTCACTTATCTTCAACAATCTCGATCTAAAATCAGTCTCATCCGAATAATATGCCTGCACAGTCACAATCTCTCCGCCAAGGTCTTCAAAACTTTTTGCAAAAGATAGATACACAGACATTGGAAAGTCTAATTGCTCATAAACCACAGCAACACTCCGTACGCCCTTAACATTGTAAGCATACTCTGCTAATCTAAACGCATAGTAATCACTTGAAGGCATATTTCTAAAACTGTAATCTCCAGAGTCAGTAAAATCCTTCGAAGAAGTTATTGATGCAAACTGTAAAATTTTATTATCATTTGCAATAGGCGCAATAGCTAAACTTTCAGTACTACAGTGCCCGCCAAGTATTACATTAACATCATCCATATGTATTAATTTATTAGCTGCGTTTGTTGCAAGCTTCGCGTTACATGCGCCATCTTCAACTATTAACTCAATCTGTCTACCCAATATGCCGCCTTCTGCATTAATTTGTTCTGAAGCCATAATTGCTGCTTTAGCAGCAGGCAAACCATAAGTTGCTGCACTTCCAGTCATTGGACTAATAAAACCAATCTTAATCACATCTTCTTTTACAACTTCACCAGTCAATTGACCAGTACACCCAGTTAGTAAAATCACTAACAAAGCTACCGCTATAATCATCTTTTTCATTTTCTAGCCACCTCATAATTAAAGTTTAATTCACTATATAGTGACTAATAGAGAAACCAGATAATAAAACCATTCACTAGTTTTTTACTCAAAATAACAAAGCTTTTAAATAAAACAGAGATATAATAAACAAAATGCATAAATTAGACGTTAAAGACCTCAAGATCATCAGAGAGCTAGAATTAGATGCAAGACAGCCCATATCACAAATTGCAAAGAATGTAGGGCTATCGAAAGAAGTTACAAACTACAGACTAAAACGAATTCTAAACAACAAAATAACAACAAGGCCTTTCGTGTTAGTAGATTTTGGAAAACTAGGCATTTCAACATACAGAATATATCTAAAACTTGAAAACGTAACACCAGAAAAAGAAAAAGAAATATTTGAATTTCTTAAAGAAGAACAGCCCGTACAATGGATCGGATTCTACAACGGACCATGGGACATAATAATGCGACTAAGTGCAAGAAACAGCGTAGAACTGGAAAACACAATATCTCGCTGGTTAGAAAAATACGGACAATACATCGCAGCAAAAGAAATTGTACTTTCAACACACCATTCAGTACAACCAGCAACTTACCTTTATCCAGAATATAAACCAGAAAAAGCACCTCACTATAGATTCGAAGATGACAAACCAAAAGTACTAGACGAAAAAGACTTCAAAATTCTAAAGGAACTGGAAAATAATTCACGAACACCCACAATAGAAATTGCAAAAAAAATAGGTTTATCCGCAAACGCAACTTCCGAAAGAATAAAACGACTAGAAAAAGAAGAAATAATCCGAAGATACTGTTGCTTCATCAATTCAAGAGCAATAGGTCACCAATACAATCACGTCCTATTCAAACTACACCTGGCAAACAAAACAAAGACACAATCATTGATCAATTACTGCCTGCAACACCCAAATGTCTTCGTCGTCGTCTCAGTAATCGGAGCATGGGATTTTGAACTAAGCATATCAACAAAAGACGCACAAGAATTCCATAAAGTAATGAGAGAAATAACAAAAGATTATTTTTCAGTAATAAAAGAATACCAATACGCGACTGAAGTTGAGAACTATCCTCGAAACCCTTTCAAGAATATCTAGAAGAATAATTACTTACGTTTCTTAACATCCCTACTATGTATAGCAATCAAAGATTGAGTTTTCTCAACACCTTCAACTAATTGCAATTTACCTAACAGAATATCATCAAACTCAGAAACATCTTTAACCCTAACAACTGCAACAATATCCGTTCCTCCAGAAACAATATCTACCCGTTCAACAAAATAGAATTTACGTAATTTCTCAGCAATATCATATTGAGTCTTCTTCTGCCGTTTCAAAACACCCAGATTAACAGAAACCAGAATATAAGATAAAAAACCTTTACCCACCTTAGAAGGATCAACATCCACCGTAAACTTACGAATAATCCCTTCAGACTTTAATTTCCTAATCCTGTTGTGAATCGTAGTAGGAGGCAACAAAGTTTTCTTAGCAATCTGCCTAGTAGTATAATCCCCGTTTTCTTTCAATACATCCAATATAGCCAGATCCTTATCATCCATATCGTAAACCATAATGGAACATATGTTCCAGATATTATATAAATCTACCTATTTTTAGCAATAAACCCCATAACAATCAGAATAATAATATAAAGCAGCAACACCTAGATAATTCCAGGTTGGAGGTAGTAAAAATGAAAAAATCAAGTTTACCAAAAGAATACAAAACAGAATTAGGTTATCTAGAGACGCACAAAGCAATCAAACTTGCCAAAGATACATTTGAAAAAAAGCTAGCTGAAAAGCTAAGCCTGCATAGAGTATCCGCACCAAGATTTATTAGAACCGATAAAGGATTGCAAGATGATCTAGCAGGAACTCAAGTTCCAGTAGGTTTTGACATAAAACATACAAAAGAAAGAGTCGAAGTAGTCCATAGTTTAGCAAAATGGAAAAGACACACATTAGGAAGGCACAAGTTCAAACATGGATCTGGAATCTACACAGACATGGATGCAATTAGAAAAGATGAAGAACTAAGTCCAATACACAGCATCTACGTAGATCAGTGGGATTGGGAAAGAGTAATTGACAAAAAAGAAAGACATAGAGAGTTTCTAAAAAGTACAGTAAAGAAAATTTACAAAGCACTATTAGAAACAGAAGAAATCGTATCCACAGAATTTCCAAAATTAGAAAAAAGATTACCAAAGGACATCAAGTTCCTCCACACAGAAGAGCTTGAAGAACTCTACCCAGAATTAACCCCTAAAGAAAGAGAATATGAAGCTGCAAAAGAACACAAAGCATTATTTTTAATAGGAATTGGTCACGCACTAAAATGCGGAGAACCTCACGACTTAAGAGCAGCTGACTATGACGACTGGCACCTATGCGGAGATATAATTGTATGGGACGATACAAGAAAAAAAGAAATAGAATTATCATCAATGGGAATAAGAGTTGATAAAGACGCATTGATTAAACAGCTAGAACTTGTAGGCCTGGGAGAAAGAAAAGAACTAGAATTCCATAAAGGAATACTAGAAGAAACAACACCACTAACTATAGGAGGAGGAATAGGACAATCAAGGCTATGCATGTTATTACTCCATAAAGCCCACATTGGAGAAGTACATTCAAGCGTATGGCCAAAAGAGGTTGAGAAAGAATTTGAAGAAAAAGGAGTAGTAATGCTCTAGATTACTATTAGGAAAGCACCTGCAACCATTATCAAACATGCGACGGCTTTCCTAAACAAATTCTTTTCATGAAATAACTCACCACCTATTATCGTAACAAACAGCGCAGCCATTCTCTTTATTGCAACAACCAATCCAACATAAGCCATACTAACTGCAACAATCTGAGATAATCTATAAGCAACAGTAAACACAGAAACAAGTAATATCCACCAACCATACGTCTTAAGACCTGTCTTCACACCCTTGAGACCATCATGAAACAAAGTCATCATAATGATAAAATGAATAGACAAGAAAATATGCACAAAGACAATATACGCTAAAGGATCCATTTCATACCTGACCATAATATATCTATCAACCAAACTACAGACCGCATAAAACAACAAAGCCAATAAAATGTAATGAATATATTTTGATTTCTTAAACTGCCTTATCGGCTCAAAAAGATCATGATGTCTTTTAGTTTCTAAAACATAAGAACCAACAATCAACAAAGATATCCCACCAATTTGCAAACCAGTTAATGCCTCACCCAAGAAAATGAAAGCAAACAAAGCAGTTATACCCGGTCCAATAACTAAAAGAGGAGAAGACGTGCTCAACTCCATATGTCTAGTACTCTTTGCAACAAGCAAAAAAGCCACAGAACCTAGAATCGCACCAAAAAATAATATAACTAAAGCCTCAAAATGAATTGCACTGTAATCAATCACCAACAAAAAAGGTAACGAAACAAGCAGATTTACCACAGCCAAAGTTGCAGAAAACTCCATAGCGTGCGCTTTCAACAAAGTTTTCTTCTGAATCAACGCAGAACCTGCTGTCAATAAAGCAGTAAGTAAAGCAAATATTAACCAACTCATACATATTATCGAGAAAAAGTACTATTTAATCCTTTTCATCCAAAACTAGTTCAACAACCGCCTCACTATGAGGCGTCTGAGGAAACAAATCAAACATAGCAGCACTCTCTACTTTATGCTTAAAGAACTTATCTAACTCCTTAGCCAACTGAGCAACATTGCAAGAAACATAAATTATAACCTTGGGATTCAACTCATTCAATTGTGCAATAGTTTTCAAATGCATCCCGCATCTAGGCGGATCAGTAATAACAAACAAAGGAGAAGGAACATCCAACTTACGCAGATTCTTCGCATCCATCACAACAGCAGAGCCATTAGTAATGTTATTCTCCTTAAGATTAATTTCAGCAGCATCAATACATTCTTTAACACTTTCTACAACAGTAACACCATTAAACAAGTCAGCATTCAACACACCAAAAGAACCCACACCACCATAAAGATCAAGTAAATGTACGTTAGAAGTATCATATTTAGCAAGCAAATCATAAACATATTTTTTCATATTCTCAGCCATTTTATGATTATTCTGAAAAAAGCCCTGCACAGAATAAACAAACTCTTTACCCAAATAATTCTCATGCAACATATCCTTACCTTTAACAACATAAAACTCTCCAGAAACACTAACATCAGTTTTTGAAGACACATAAGTTACCACAACATTGTTCACCGAACTTTTCTTTGCAAACTCCTCTATCTTCTCAGTAGCTTCAGTAATTCTTGAAGAATCTTCATTCAAAACAAAAGAGATTGAAGAATCATTCTGCGGAGTTCGTATAACAGCATACTTAAACGTACCCGAATGTTTTCTAACATCAAATGCGTCAACATCTGTAAAGAAGTCTCTAACTTCCTTTAACAAAACATTCAATTCAGCATTCGCTATCGCACAAGTTTCAACATCAACTATCCTATCCCATTTACCTCTTTGCCTTAATCCAACCCCAGTTTTATGAAAAACAAAATCCATTCTATTTCTATAGGCATACTCAGTACCAGAAAATGCCTTAACATCTTCAAAGTCTATAGCTTGCACTAACTGTTTCTTTTTGTTTTCCAACTGGTCCGCATAATCCACATGCTGAGCAGTACATCCGCCGCATCTACCAAAATAAGGACATCTACCTTTAACCATAAAGCAAGAATCCAACAAATCATTTAATAATCTTGCTAATAACCGCCTCCACCAAGACATCTACTGTATTGATTGTCGGAATATTCGTATTGTCAAGCATTAAAGCCAGCTCAGTGCACCCCAAGATCACAGTAGACGCACCATCCGCCAAATACTTTTCACAGATATTCTTCACAACACCAGTCTGTCCATCCTTATCGCTAGCCATATTAAAATTAAACACAGCATCCGACAACAGTTTCAATTCAGAGTCCGAAGGAACAAAACCAACAATATCATCAAAAGCATACAAACCTTTACGAACTGTCTGTGGTGTTCCAATTATCAAAGTTGATTTTATATTTTTCCCATCTAACTGTTGCTTAAGAAACAATCTCAGATCTACAATCGGAGTACTAACCAAAGATTGAAGTTCATCTCGAAACAAATGTATAGTATTGCAAATCATAACAATAAAATCAACCCCAATCTTATCTAGTTCCTTGACTCCATCACAATACATCGCAAGATCATCACTACTAATCTCATCACGTATCAACTCAGGCGCAGGCACACTATTAATAAAGAGCTGCGGAAAATCCGCATTACTCTTAACATAACCTCGTTTCTGAAGACGATCAATAAGCTTAGAATAAAATTCACTTGTCGCTTCAGGACCTATACCACCTAAAACACCAACGCGTTTAATCATCTTGCATCACCCCCTTATAGGGTTCAACAATGTTCTGCATAACCAAACGAACTGTTGCTTTCTTTAGTTTTTTACCAATCAAGCCATCAATCTCATCATCTTCCAGATAATCTTGACCCAACCTCTTTCCCGCAACAGATGCAACTTTAGCATAAGCTCTCAACGCTTGAATAGGCCCTTGATACAATTTATCTCGAGTTCTACGCGGATGATCACTCAACAACAATCGAACACCGCCAGCAGTATTAGAAGGCAAGTAATGTACAACCGGCTCCACATACTGCGTTCCAAATGCAAACGCATCCATCAAGTAACCAAAATCGACACCAATAGCCAACTCACGCATCACTTCATCATATGCACGCTCCTTATTAGGACCTAGCTTAATTTGTATATCAAAATTGTCGCACAAATAATCCACACAAGTTATTTCATTTATAGCATACTTTAGAGCATCAGGACTATCCCTAAAGCGTTCAGGCACAGTTAATCTTAGCTTCTCCGCCAAATCCGAACCAAAAACTGCTCGCTCATTCTCCACACGCATTCCAGCATATTCGGATCCTCGCATAAAATCTGAACTCACCAAAATATTAGCGCGCACACCATAGATATCCATCAATGCAAAAAGCACAGACTTAGTCTTCTCAACACCCTCAACAACATCTCTCTCAGATTCACCATTAAAACGCAGAAACTCATCAACAAGCAACAAATGATAAGAACTAAATTCTTGACCCGCAAGTAAAATAGTTACAAAGTCTAAAGGTACACGATTACTCTCAAACCCCATACCCAACATACCTACTTTCCCAGTAAGATCAGCAGTCGCTTCTTCAACTAAACCGCCACGCTAACTGAGTTCTCCCAGCCACTTTAGTTTCCAAACTAACTTCTTTATTCATTTTTCTTTCCTCCTCCAAATAACGGATGGGGTTGCCGAGATTCGAACTCGGAGCCTTCGGTCTGGAGCCGAACATTTTAGCCAGGTTAAACTACAACCCCAAAAACAAATACTACAATCCATAGAATAACAGGGCTAACGCCAACAACCAGTTGAACATCTAAACATATTTACATCTAAGAAAAAGGATTTACACACGCCACGCATAATCACTTTGTATCATTGTAAATGAGCATACGCGCAACTAATATTTATAACTTTGGTTTTTCAAACAAAGAAATTCAATACAACGACGATAAAATCCGGACAAAAGATTTATAAAAACTAACAAGATAGTAAAGAGAATGAAAACGCAACTACATCACTTCGCATACACAATCCAACCAAACACACTAGAAACAGTAATAAAACTTCTAGAAAAACTAGGTTGCAAAGTATCATACAGAAAAGGACAAGAAAGATGGTGTATGATTTCTCAAGACAAGAACATCATCCAATTAATTGAAACAGAAGACACACCCATAAACATAGAAACAAAAACTAACACACACATAGCATTCATTTCGCAAACACCACAAGAAGACATTGAAAAAATAAAACAATGGGCAAAAGAAAATAACATAGAATTTAGACAAGGCGAATGGTACGAAGGAGCATACTGGTTTGACTTACCAAAAATGTTCTCAAACTTCGTAATAGAAATAATGGATACTAAATTACTCTAAATCATCTAACTTTTTTTTCAACAAACCAATCTTTTTCTTCACTCGAGTTAGGTCAGTTTTAGGATGAGACTTAGCACCTTCAAGAACATCTAAATGCAACTCAAGTTTCTTGATCCTCTTAGACAGCTCTTCAACTTCTTCAGCCTCTTCACCAACAGTTTTCCTAATCTTTTTCTCAAGAGCAATAATGCGTTTACCCATTCCAGCCTTCAATAAAGCATCAAGACGTTCCACACATTCAGAAACTTCACCAATCTTATGATCTCTCTCCCCAATAACACTTTCAAAATGATCTCTAAATTGAGAAAAGCGTTTATCAACATGAGAAATCTCTTTTTTTATAGTTAACAAAACTTTATCTTCTTCCACTTGATGTTGTTTCATCTCAGTTTCATCTTTCAAAGCGGTATCGATTTTTTTCCGCAATTCGTCCAACTCAGACACAACCGCGGTTTTAACCAATTTATTAGAATAAGGAAGACCCTTCACCTTCTTAATATGTTTTTCAACAGGTGCACTCTTTTTTCTTCGCGTATCAGCTTTCTTCTGAGCTTTAGCTAAAGCAGAAAGAAAACAACGAAACTTTGCAGAATCCAAAGAAGGATCACTTAACGCCATACTATTTACCCAAACAATCCTTTCTTAGGTGGTGGCGGTGGTGGCGGCCCTAACGGCGGCATACCTGGTGGAGCACCTGGTCCTCCTGTCGGAGGTGGAGGCATAGGCGGCGGTCCCGGAGGGGGAGCACCCATTCCTGGTGGCGGCGCACCAAATCCATCATCCGCACCTAGCGGAGGCAGTCCACCCATATCTCCCGGAGGAGGTGGCATTGGCGGAGGTCCACCCGGAGGCGGAGCACCAAAACCTGGTGGCGGCATTCCCGGTCCACTTGGAGGTGGAGGCGGCATACCTGGCGGCGGAAGAGGTGCAGGCGGAGGTGCAGAAGTTGTTGTAGTTTCTTCTGTTTCCTCTTCTTCTTTCGAAGAACCTTCTCTTACTAAATCAGCCACAGCCACAATACCTTTTGCAATCTTTTTATTTTGATCAACAACAGCATCTAATTTTTCAATCACTTGCTTCAACATCGGTTTCAAATCACCAGATGACGCAGCAGGTGCCTCAGTCTTCATAGTTTTAGCTGCTTCCTTAAACAAATCCAACATAGAATTAATTGATAAGTTCAAAGCATTCACACTGTTCAACAAATCGTGACCAGAAGCAGTTCCCGCAAGTGGATTTTTTCTCAAAGCCTCTACTTGCTCTTTCAGCCTCTCAACCTCTTGTTGAGGTACAAGAGCATAATCATCATCCTTCATATTATGCCACCTCTTTTTTATAATAAGGACTAGTAATACTAAAAAATCAAGTCTCGGCCCTATTTAAAGGTTTCTGTCAAAAGCAAATTTAAGAGCTTCTCAGAGCTAGTTGTAAAACAAATAGAAAGATTATTTAAACATAATCAAAGAATAAAAAAATGTGAAGAGAAACAACATCACATCAACAGATCTAAAGAGATTACTAATTTCACATAATCTTCTAGTAGCAGGCAGAGTATTCTTTGAAATATTCATCAACGTATTCATCTGGAAACAAACAGAAAACCTAAATCTTGTCGCATGGTTTAACATAGCATACCTTCTGATGCATACAGTATCATTCCACGCATTTGCAGGATTTGTAAAAAAAGGAAGAGTACATTTACCAAGACAAGCTGGATTAATTGGTTTTGCAGTTGTTTATTTCATAATCTATTTGTTGAAAGAAGAAGCAATAAAATACATAATACCTATCGCAATATTAATTGGAATATGTAATGGAATGTATTGGATAAGTTATCAGATTCTAAGATTCGATCTGACAAACACCAAAAACAGAGGCAATTATACAGGATTAGAAAATGGCACAAAGATTTTTGTGAACATCATCATGCCCTCATTAGGAGGAGCAATAGTAGTAGCTAACTGGTACAACTGGGGATACTCAAGTTTATTTTTGCTGGGCGCAATATTGTTCTTGTGTTCATTCATAATAGGAAACGTAAAATTCAAAGTTAACAACACACCTCATTTTCATATCAGAAAAACATTTGCAATAATAATCAAAGACAAAGACATAATGAAGTCTATGTGGGGTCACGCATGCAGCAGTTTCAGTCGAGGAGGAACTATCGCAAGATTATTAATCCCCTTGTTAATTTATGACGTTCTTAAAAACGAATTCCACATGGGGGGTTGGCTTTCCGTGTTTTCAGTAATCGCAATCATCAGTTCAATCTCGTTTGGTAAACTAATTGATTACAAACATTATAAATTCTTACTAATCATAGGAGGACTGTCATACTTCCTGCTAATAATGTCAGTAATTACATTCCCAACATTCCTAACATACATATTATTCGGAATCTTAATTAAAATCGTAGACATATTGATCAGAGTTCCAAAACGAGTTATAAGTGAAAACTTGATTCTTTCTCTAAAGAAATTTAAGAACCACAGAATAGAATACATAGTAATAAGAGAATGGTTCAACATAGGTATTGGAAGAATCATGAGCTTTGTGGTATTACTAACCGCAACAAACCTGGTAATGGAACAAATGAGAATTGCAATAGCAATCATGGCTTTTGCGGTCTTAGTAGAAATTGTACTTCTGACATCCATAAAGAAAGAAGTGCTGAATTAAAGAGGTACATCAAATGGAAAACAAGATAATCTTAATTTTGACATTAGCATTAATCCTCACACTGGTTGGCTGCAAACAGATTGAAGAACAAAAAAGTGAAAATATAATAGAAACCCCAATACCAGAAATAAACAAAACCATACCTGAAAGAATACAAGAACCACTAATTAAAGAAGAAACAAAAGCAGAAGAAATAATTTCTAAAGCAACCACAATAAAAGAAATTCCTACAGAGATCGAAAACAACTGTATAGGTTTTCTGAGTGGAGATCCTGAAGAAACCATGAGAATTTCATCAACAGGAGGAGCATGGGTAAGACCACACATAGGAGCATTTGTATGGGGTTACATAGAAGAAAGAGGGTATTCAGAAACTGACAAGTGGGTAAAAGAATCACAAAAAAACAATGTCGCTATGCTGGCCACATTATGGCCTTATTATAATAAAGATCAAGAAACATGTCACAATAATTGCGATGTATCTAAAAAGGACGTCTTCTACCCGATGGATGGCCACGGATTACCAAGTTCAAGATGCGCCCCATGTAATTACGAAGATTACAAAACATTTCTTAAAGCACTTATCGAAAGATATGATGGAGATGGCATAAATGACATGCCAGATCTAGTAATACCAATCAAATACTGGGAAATCATGAATGAACCAGAAATGCAGAGTTCATCCTTAACATTCTTCAAAGGAACACCAGAAGATTACATTGAAATTTTAAAAGTAAGTAAAGAAGTTATTAAAGAAGAATGTCCTACTTGCTTTATTGTACAAGGAGGGGCTGCCGGAAGCAGAGAGACACTCACATATTGGAGAAACATATTCGAATTAGGTGGAGATGCTTATTTTGATATTGCAAATAACCATTTTGTAAATCATGGCGACCTAGAAACATTAAATGTACGAGAATACAAATCATTAATGGATGAATACAATATAGACAAACCACTATGGATCACCGAAGTCTCGTTTCGTCCCGAAAATCCGGTTGAAGTTGTTCAAGGTGCTTTAAATGCGGGGGCCTCAAGAATATTCTTTTCACAATTCCCTATAAGCGGCAAAGAATGGATAACCGATGAGAAACCACCAGTAATAGAGCACAAAGGGAAAAAAGAAAATGGAATTGATTATCAACATAAAAAAAATTTTGGAACAAAGAAACTTCCTGAAGAAGATCTCATAATATACAAAAAAATTATAGAACTATGCAAATAGACATCCGATAACAAAAAAATCAAATTAAAGAGGTACATCAAATGGAAAACAAGAAAGAGTTCACCACAGAAGAAGCAAAAGAGATTGGAGAAAAACTAGATATAAAATGGGATAGATTTAATGTTGAACAATTCAAAAAAGGAATGAACGTTGAATTAGAACACGGAAACATAGACACAGATACTAACGTATCCAATGATGATCCTCTAACAACTGGAAAAATTGCCTTAGCGCATCTTAACGAATTTCCAGACTACTACGACAGATTAGAAAAAATGGAAGAAGAAGCAGAAGAATACTGGGATAAAAAAGAATAATCCTACATTTGAGAAATAATTGATTGATTTATCTGTTTAGCCATCTCTAAATTTTTAATCACAGTTAGTTTAACTTCAACCTTTCTACCTACTAAATCAGATAGTTCCTTCAAATTAAAATTCTTAATAGTCTTATTTCGCTTAAAGAATAAATCCAAATCCTTTACCAACTCATCAGGATACTGAGCTTGAATAATCAGATCACCATACGTTCCAACATAATAACTTTTATCAAATGATGAAGAAGAGGAACTTATCGTAACCTTCATTCCAATCTCTTTGTAAAAAGTTCTAATATTTCTATCTAAGGGAGTGTTCCCCGTACTCAGAATATAGGATCGGATTCTTTTCTTCTTTAACTGACCCATGAGCTCTTTCTCTCTATCGAGATGCAAAAGCCCCTCCCAAGTATGAGCTGCTTGATAACAATTAACATTATAATCACCTTTACGAAAATTCACATACCAATCCTCTATCAGATCTTGCCAGAATTTCATTAACTTATTGAGAGAACTAAAAGTAAAAACGGACACACCTTCACTAATAGAATGTATATTCTTTGGAGAAACAGGATTGCGATTAAGTTTTTTTGATAAATCATCCAATAATAACTTTGTCTCACTCACCCATTTTTTATTTATAGAAAAAGCATCATCTTTCTTAATCAAAACTGATTCAGATACCAACTCTAAAACTGCTTTTCTAACCGCTTGAAAAGTTACAGACCGGCCATATCGCTTCTTAATATAATTAGTCAATTGTATTATTCTCAAAGGGTACTCGCTACTTAAAATTGTAAAAACAAGATCCTTTACGCCATTCTTCTTACCGAAAGGTAAACTAGTTTTAAGAGCCATTAAACCTAATAGTTCAACCAAATACTTAAACCTTTTGGTTCAATAATAATTGAACCACACATTATTAGACCACAATTGACCTTACCATCAAATGGTAAAAACACAATTAGTGGTTATTTCAGGAGTTACAGGATCTCTAGGTCAGGCATATGCTACACATTACCATGCCCAAGATTGTAAAGTTGTAGGACTCTCAAGACAACCCGCATCACAAAAACTTGAATCAGTTGACCACCTAGTCGCAGACCTATTAGATAAAAAAACCACCACAGAAACAATTAACAGAATATCGCTCGAAAATATCACAAATATTTTAGTGATTCATCCAGTAGGGAGATTCATATTTGAAAATGAATTCAGAGAAATAGACCCAAAGATATATGCCTCAAACGTTGAAACCTTTAAGAATGTAGCAAGACCATTAATAAGAAGTCAAATACCCGCCACATTAGTTGGATTTGGTTCGATAAGCGACAAATACAACATTCCATTCTGGGGATCATACTCGAGATCAAAAAGAGCTTTAAGAGAATACATGCAAACCTTAGCATACAACAATGATAACATCAGAAGTGTATTTCTCAATTTAAGCTCAGTAAAAACATTAAATGAATCAAGACTAAGACCCTTTGCAGATACAAGTTACTGGCTCACACCTGAAGAAATAATAGAACGTTCAGTACACGAATTAACATTCAGAGGAAAATGGAAAGAAGTTGATATATTCAATCTATCTCCAGATTTCTCTCCAGAGATATACACAGATCATCAAAGACTTAAAGAGAGATGGTTAAAAGAAATGTATGGAGAGATATGAATCGATTATTTCGAAAGCATTATTAATCAACAAGAGTTAAATCAACCAATGCCGGAGATATTCACATTAATTACTGTTTTCTTGATAGGAATCGCAGCCAGTTACATAGGAGCAATAGCGGGCGGCGGAGGATTAATCTCAATACCCTTTCTAATATTCACAGGATTACCACCCCACGTTGCAATAGCCACAAACAAATTAGGGGCACTAGGATTAAACATAGCAGTCATTCCAAAATTCTGGAAAGAAAAACAAATAGTTTGGAAGTATGTATTACCTTTCACAATCATAGGCATATTCGGCGCATTCATCGGTGCAAGCCTACTAATACAAATAAACAAAGACGCAATCACAAAAGTTGTTGGAATTCTAATATTACTATTACTTCCATTATTTTTCTTAAAAAAAGAACTAGGAACTAAAAGAATCAAAGTTGGCAAAGTAAAACTATTCTTTGGCTACATAGCTTACACCCTATTAATGATCTTCGGCGGATTCTTTGGAGCAGCAGGAGCAATAAGATCCTTCATCTTAATGTATTTCTTTGGCGTTACAATCATAGAATCTAATGCAACACACAGAATACCTTGGCTAATTGGAACAATCATCGCACTCTCCGTTTTCATGTATAATGGAATTGTGAATTATTCTTCAGGTATCGCATTATGCCTCGGAATGGCGATTGGTGGTTATCTTGGAGCACACACCGCAGTTAAAAAAGGAAATCAGTGGGTAAAAGCGTTCTTCACTGTAATTGTAATAATATCTGCAATCAAAATATTATTCTTTTAAGAACAACATAAACATTTAAAACTTCAAACCAATTCAAAGTCAAAGAAAAGTAATTATATAGTTAAGAAACGGAGGTTAAAAAATGAAAAAAATAATCATTGGTGTTATGGTAATAATAATATTATTAGTCACATTAACAGGATGTACAGATCCAGCAGTGTGTGGAAACAATCGCGTAGAATCTGGAGAAGGTTGCGACAATTCACAATGTCCATCAGGAAGTATTTGTGAAAATTGCAGATGCAATTCATTACCACAACCACCAGCATTACCGGAGGAATAAAAGATGAAGAAAATTATCATACTATTAGGAATAATGATATTATGTTCTACTTTAGTATTGGCAGCCTATACAGACTATGAAAACTTAGGATCATCAGGCGACTATAAAGTAACATATACAGAAGTAATCAACAAAGGATGGAACTTATTACCTGCAGATTACGGCGCATGGTCCATAACTAGCGAAATGTCTGAAGCAAATATCGCAAAAATAAAAGCATATTACATGTACTTCCCAGTACACAAGGAATATGTTCTAGCATTAAGCGGATTTAGCGGACAAGATCTTCAGAAACTACAATCTAATCAAAACTATTTACAATCGTCTGCAGCATGGTTCTATGTAACTGAACCGTTCACTCTTAGTTATGTCGCAGAAAATGGTGGAGGAATGCCTGAACTATACAAAGGCTGGAACTTCTTAACCATAGGTCCTGAACTAACAGTGCTTAACAAAGATGTAAAAAACAGCAATAAGTTCCCAACAGGGGATTGTGAAGTTCAAAAGATGCACTTTTGGGATAGCTCCAAACAAAACTGGGACAACCCGTTTGGCTCAAACAACATACAAGATAATTTAGATGAATTGGCAGATGACGATGCAGTGGGTGCTGGAATCGTAATAAAAGTCAAAGAGTCCTGCCAATTAGGTGTTAACGGCGCCACAATGGGTCCACCACCTTTGCCGGATTCAGACAATACTGAAACCGAAGCAGACACATCTACAGAATCATCAGAGAAAACATGTACAGATACAGATGATAATGGCCCTTACAATGATGACCCTAATAGAAACAAAGTAAAGGGAACCACTACAGGCTACTGGAAAATACTGCCAAACGACTATAAGAAAACCAAAAATGGAAAGGTTGCCTATGAAAGCGTAACTGATTATTGTTTAGGTGAAGATGAATGGCAAGCAGGAAAACTGATTGAAACATATTGTGCAGGAAACGACGTTGCAACATACATAGTAACATCTTGTAGTGACGGTACATACTGTAAAAAAGGCGCATGTACTTCATGTTCAGGTAATTCCTGTCCAGACTGTTATGATTCAGATGATAGTATTGAAGAATTCTCATCAGGAACTACAACAGGTTTAAGCCAGAACAACATCTTCATAACAAGATCAGATGAATGTATTAATCTGGGAGGAACAGAATTCGCCAACGGTCAAGTGATTGTTGGATCAAGTGCAGTTACAGAATATAGCTGTAATAACGAAGTTGTTGGTGCAAGCCAAATAACTTGTGAATTCGGATGTAACTCAGGAAGATGTATGGATGAAGACGAAACTAACTCATGGTTGAGTTAGATTTTTTTATTTTTTCTTTTTCTAAAGAAGATCATTTTCTTAGAAATCTTTATATACAACACAAACCCTATATCGCAACATGAACTATAGATTAAAGAATATTTGTGAAGTGAACAACGAGTTAAAAATACAACTAAAAAAGTTAAATGCACAATCCGAAGAATTAAGTAATACAATTCATAAAATTAGTGTGTCCGATGAAGGCCTAGAGAAGACTCTTAAAGTTGAATCCGAGATTATGACCGCCATAACTACTAAAGCAAAGCTTTTACCTAATAATCGAAACCAACTCGTGCATTCATTTTCACAAATAATACAATTCGTTATTGATCAGATAGATAGTAACAAGATTACAAACAACACAGTTGAGAAAGATCAACTATTATTCAACAAGATTGCGGATCTAAGTTACCGTTTTGAATCATTTTACAAAGATAATAAAGAACAGTTTATGTTATTTGAAAACATAAGAAATTTATTGAGAAATTTGGCAGGAATTCTTCTTGGAGATAAATACATAAAATACAATCAAATGACTGTTCCCGCATTCCATATAACTTTCGATTTTAAAACACAAGATAGAAATAAAATCACGAATAAAGACTTCATTAAAGATTTCATAATTAAGACAATAAAAGCACTTGATATGAATATCCTTCACGGACCTAACTTGATGGAAGGTGGCCCAAAGAATCCAGGCATTACCGGCTTTGCCGTTATAGACTTTTCTCATATCGCCATTCATACGTTCCTATTACCGCACAGCATAGAAAATGAAGTTTTTATGGACATTTTTTCGTGTAAACCATACAATAAAGAAAAAGTTGTTGAATCTATTGAACAAGAATTTAATGTAGAAAATCACAAAGTAAATTACGAAGTTCTTTCATTCGGAGAATAAAAAAACACCACCAATTCTAAGAATCATCATAGCAACTCCAGTCGCAAGTTCAATTCAGTCATAAAATCAATACTCGCCCTTGATACCATATAATATACAAACCAGCCAGCACTACTATCACACCACCAACTCGATTCAAATAAGGCATGACTTTACTAACAGAAGAACGAAGAAAATCTTTTGCAAAGACAGCAAGAAGATAGAAAACCAACATGAACATACTCATACCTACAGCATAAGAAACAAAATAAGAGAGTCCAACAACAAATGATCCCGATTGTAATGCAGAAGTTGCAACAACTAAAAAAAGCGGAAACAAGCAAGCCAGAGATCCAATACCATAACTCACACCGAACAAATAGCTTTCAATCAGAAGGTTCTTAGATTTTGTTCTAGAACCATGAAAAGAGAAACTCAAAGCCTTACCTTTAATCATAAACAAACCAAGAACTACAATAACAACGCCCAAGATAACTCCTAAGTACACAATAACTTTCTTTACAACACTTGCAAAAAGCATAATTGCGAAACTAGCTATACCATACACTGATGCTATTCCTAAAATAGTTAAAAAAGAAAGAAGAAGAGCTCTCTTAAGGAGCCGTCCTTTAGTTTGCTCACCCTTATCTAGATTCCTAGCTACGAATGCTGACAAGTAACCCGGAAGCAACGCTACCGCGCAAGGCGCAAAGAAAGCAAGCACCCCTTGTACAAAGGAAAAGCCTAGTAAGACCGAGTCAATCATTTTTACAGTTGCTCAAAAAAAGCCCTCCACCCATCATCAGTCAATGCACCATCATGCCTACTTACGACTTTTCCTGTTTCATCAATCGCAAACTTCGCAGTCTGTTTTTTCACACCATACTTAATAGCCAACTGAGGATTACCAGGAGACATATCAAAAATAATGTTTCTATCTTCACGCAAGTCTTTAAGTACATCAACCGTATCAGTTGGATCTACCGAAACCGCAACAAAATTAACCTTGTTTTTGTAGTCAGGATATACATCATTCAACGCAGCCCAGTTTTTTGCACAAGTAGAACAGGTACTTGACATGAAGTACAAAACCGTAGGCAAACCTTGATTCTTATTTTCAGTCAAGCTCACAGTATCACCATCTATAGTCTCAATTGAGAATTCATATGCCTCAGCCAAATCAACAGTTTCCTTAACAAGATTTCCTTCGATACTTGCAATGTTTGATCCATAGCCTCCAACACTCATTCCACTGAAGAAAGAGAGCAGACCAACAACCACCACTGCAGTAATCCAATAAATAGTTTTATTCATTTTAGTTTACCTCACAAAAATTAATCAAATTTGTAGAAATATAGAGCCGAATCAGAGATATAAATAAATATTAAAAACAGTTAAAAAATAGTTAAAGAACAGTTAAAAATCAACTTTAGACGTCAGATTTACTAGCTTATCCCTTCCATCCTTTTCAAGCTCAATATATCCTTTTTCTTTCAAAATCTTAATTCTTGAAATGGCTGTTGGATGAGTAATATCCAAGCTTTTCCTTATATCCGTCATAGTGGTTTTTCGTTTTTTAAGCGCATTATTCTTAACTAAGTTAATTACATCAAGATGCTCCTGTTTTAGCAGCTTAGACTCAATACTAGTTCTTTCAGCGGGTTTTCTATTTGCTACCGCCTCAACCACACTAAATACATTATTAAGATTGGTTTGTAAATCTGAGATCTCGGATATATCTTCAGAAGACTTAATTCGTATCTTAAAATTCCCATCTACAAAAGTATCAATCTTATCAATCATCTCGCGAATCGGTTTAACAAGCACCAAGCTGAAACTTCTGATTCTAAACAGCAACACAACCAAGAAAATCACTATCAAAGCAAACAGAAAGAAAAAATAAACCCGTGATTGAAACAATAACTTTGTTCTCAAAACCTTGTTTCTTTTATCTACATTATCTACAATATCAGTAAATTTGTTAACTGCTTCTCTAAAAAGAGTCCCATGTTCATCAAGCAACGCATTCTTCTCTAAAGTTAGATTTTCGTTCGTTGCCAACTCTTTTTTATGCAAAATAAGCAACTTATTTCTTGCCGCTTCGACATCATGATGTAGCTCATTAGCTAGACCATACTGATCAATAGTATTCTGATCTGAGATAACACCAAGCACAATCAAAGTTTGCAAATCATCTTCAACCCTTGCACACCTCAAATCAGATATCTCAACCTCTTTATCATAATCGAGCGCTTCATTATAATTCTGCGTATTAAGATAATCTAACAATAAAATATTATCCTGATACACATCCAAAAGCATATGATCCATCGCTTTCAAAGTTGGTTCCGCTTCATTTATCAAAGAATTAAGCGACACATTAAATCTAAAGAAAGTAAATGTAACCAACAAAATTATCACAGCAAATATTACCACAAATGTTACAAGATCCGCAGTTAATTTATGCTTAAGTTTCATACTCAAAAAACTACATCATACCAGGAGGCATACCACCCATTCCGCCAGGAGGCATAGGAGGTTCTTGACCACCGCCAGTAGATGCAATCACATCATCAATTCTAAGAATCATTATGGCAACTTCGGTTGCGGAGTTAACTGCCTGAGTCTTAATCTTCAAGGGTTCAATAATTCCTTTTGACCAAGCATCTATAACCTTGCCGCTGAAAACATCAATACCCGCCCAGATTCTTTTATTGTCGTGCGCAGATTTTAACTCAGTCACAACATCAATAGGATCTAATCCTCCGTTCTCAGCAAGAGTTCTTGGTATAACTTCAACAGCATTTGCAAAAGCCAAAACAGCTAATTGTTCTCTACCGCTCAAACTATTAGAGTATTTTCTCAATCTCTTACCCAGTTCAATCTCAGGAGAACCAGCGCCAGCAACAACCTTTCCAAGCTGTAATGCTGCAACTATATCACCAATTGCATCTTCCATTGCTCTTTTAACTTCATCAATAACGTGCTCAGATCCGCCTCGCACAAGAATTGTTACAGATTTAGGATTTCTACATTCTTCAACATAAGTCATTTCTTCATCGCCGACTTTTCTTGCAGCAACGTCACCAGCATAACCTAACTCTTTTGCAGTCAAATTATCAAGATTAGTAACAATTGAAGCATTGGTTGCCTTTGCTAAAGCTTCCATGTCAGATTTTTTAACTCTTCTAACAGCATAGATTCCTTTCTTTGCTAAAAAATGTTGAGCTAAATCATCAATACCTTTCTGACAAAACAAAATAGTTGCACCAGAAGCAGCCACTTTCTCCACCATTTGCTTAAGCATATTCTCTTCTTGATCTAAGAAAGCCTGCATCTGTGAAGGATCAGTAATCTGAATCTTCGCATCAATCTCCGTATTTTTAATTTCTAATGCGGAATCAACCAATGCAATCTTCGCCTTCTCAATACAAGCAGGCATTCCAGAATGTACTCGTTCTTTATCAATAATAAGTCCTTTAACAATCTGAGTATCCTCTAGCTTGCCACCAACTTTCTTTTCTATCTTAATGTCATCTCTAACAAAGAACTCTTCATTTGCTTTAGCTAGTTGCTTAACAGCTCCAACCACCAAACCTGCAAATAAATCTTTAGCAGACTCAGCGCCTTTACCAGTCATAGCAGTAACTGCGATCTTTTTCAACACATCAGAATTTTTAATATCAATTTTAACAGAAATATCATCTAAGATATCTAGTGCTTTTTTGTTTGCTAATCTGAATCCTTTTGCAATAACAGTTGGATGAATATTTTTATCAAGCAATTCCTCAGCATTCTTCAACAATTCACCTGCAAAAACAACAGCAGTAGTAGTTCCATCACCAACCTCATCTTCTTGAGTCTTAGCAATTTCAACAATCATTTTAGCAGCTGGATGTTCAACACCCATTTCTTCTAAAATTGTAACACCATCATTAGTTACCACAACATCACCCAGACTATCCACTAACATCTTATCCATTCCTTTAGGACCTAGAGTAGTTCTAACAGTCTCAGCCACTAATTTAGCAGCCATTATGTTGTTTCGTTGAGCACTTTTACCAGTAGTTCTTTGAGAACCTTCAGGCAGAATAAAAATTGGTTGAACATTTTGATTATTTGTCATAATTTACACCCCATAGACATCGTTTTCAATAATTATGATAAACCCATCTGAAAAGATGGTGATATTTAAACGTTACGATTGGCAAAATCCCATAATTAGGGCCTCTAAGGAGTAAGCTTTATAAGGGCACCAATCTCTTAAAATTCAATGGATGCAACGATAGGAACAGACATAACTTTAGGCAAGAGCGAATGCATATTTCCGCTTGAAAACCTAAAGAAACACTTCATCGCACTAGGTTCAAGTGGATCTGGAAAAACCGTTATGTGTAAAGTCTTAATCGAGGAAGCAATCTTAAACAACATCCCGGCCATCATCGTAGATCCGCAAGGTGACCTGGCAAGCTTAACACAAATGGATCTTAAAGAAGTAAAGAAAGTAAAAGACCTAAACACAATAAACAAACTCGAAAGCATAAGAAACGCCAAGATCACAATATTTACTCCAACATCATCCAAAGGAATTCCTTTAAGCATCAATCCATTAAAACTTCCAAAAACAAAATTAGATCATGAAGAACTCATAAGCATCATAAATCAGATTGCATCTTCTATATGTAAATTAATAGGATACAAAGAAGATGATAATGGCAAATCGGCCCAAGCATTACTATATCTAGCACTTAATCATGCATACAAGAAGAAAAAAGATCTAAACACATTCAATAACTTAATCAAACTTCTAGACAACTTACCGTGGAGCATAAAACGAGAAGCAAAATCATTCATCAAGATAAAAGACGAATTAACAAGAAAACTAAAATTTCTAACAATAGGAGAAAAAGAATTGTTGTTCCAATTTGGAGTCCCACTAGATATTGAGATGTTATTAGGGAAAAACAACGATGAAGATACAACCCAAATAAGTATAATATATCTAAACACACTAGAAAATCCTAAAGACAAAGAATTCTTTGTTTCAATACTAGCAACAAACATGTATCAATGGATGTTATCTAACCCTAGCAAAGATCTTCAAGCACTTTTCTTCATAGACGAAGTCGCACCCTACATTCCTGCAGGTAGTCTAAAGCCAATAACAAAACCAATCCTAAAATTAATATACAAACAAGCAAGAAAATACGGTGTTGGATGCATAGCCAGCACCCAAAACCCAGGAGATATCGATTACACTTGCTTCTCACAATTTGGAACTTGGGCTATTGGAAGATTAACCACAAAACAAGATAAACAAAAAATAAAAGATACTCTCGAGTCGGTAGCCGGCTCAGAGATTAAAGAAATAACTGAAACATTGCCAAAACTAAAGCCAGGAGAATTTTTCATTTTCTCACCAGATGCATATCAAGAAATTAAAAATGTTAAGGTCAGAAGATTATATACTAAACACATCACATTAACTGAAGAAGATGTTAAGAAAAACACCACAGATCTTCAAAGATCAGAATACAACATAATCCAACCAATAAGCTTAAGAGAAGACACAGAAGACGATCTTATCGAAGAAATAGAAGAACCAGAAGAAGAAATTGTACCAGAACCTAAAAAGAAAGGAAAAAGACAAAAAAAGTCAGAAGACTTCTCATTTAACATACTATACTTCCCAATCCAAGTTCGCGAAGATGAAATAAACGAACTTTCCGAAAAACTTCAGAAAAGGACCTTAATCACAAGAAAACCTACTGAAGAAATTGTTGCAAAGAACCTAAACTTCGAACCAGTTCTTAGAGCAAGAATCAAAGTAAGAGAAAGAGCAACCCTAGGTTTAAAGAAAGAAACATTAGAATATGTAGTTTTCTTTGACGGTGAAAACGGCCACCTGCTGAAATTCGATTCTAGAAACAACTTTAAATCATTTCCTGGATTCTCAAGATTAATAAAATACAACAGAGAAAAACTAGAAACGTTCAAAACACTATACGAACGAAAAGAACCATACACACATTCATATTTAGCAAGTCTTGTTAATCTTGATTCAAAGAAAGTTAAGAAACACCTTAAAGAACTACAAAAAGATGCTCTAGCTCTCTATAACCAACAATACGAAAAGTGGGTTGCAGCAGATAATGTAGTAATTCCTAGCACAATAGGAAAGATCTCATCACCGTCAATAGTTTTCTCAAGAGAAGACATGAAAGGCAGTATAATAGAATCCACAGTTGATGAGAAAAACCTAAAGAACGTAATAGAGCTCTGGTTTAACAACACAGAGAATATAGAAATTGACACAGTTTATTACCCGATATATGAGCTAGTGTATAAATCAAGAAACAACAAACGCTTTGTTAAAATAAGCGCAGTAAATGGGAAGATACTCTAAAATGGCAGAAGTACATGTATTAGCAATAGGAAATCATTCAATGAATGAAGACAAGACTCTAGACATTGGTTCTACAGTTACTTTAATCAAGAGTAATAAGAAGATAATAGTCGACACAGGGTCATTCAAAGATCAAGATCGTATCATAAGTAGTCTAAAAGATCACAACCTCACACCCGAAGATATTGACATAGTAATTCTAACTCATTTACATTTAGATCACACAGTTAATACACACTTATTCAAAAACGCACAAATAATGTGTAAGTTCAGAGGTGGAGATTACCCTGGCCAGATGCACACACCAAGTAAAGGAAATCTTCAAAGAGCAGATTTATCAGATGGTAATGAGATTGCAGAAAACGTTTTCATAATGCACACTCCAGGCCATACTGAAGACATGATATCTGTAAGAGTAAACACAGACAAAGGATCTGTAGTTATTGCAGGAGATGCAATACCAAGCAAAGAGTACATGAGCATAGAAAAACAACCTAATCCTGTGTTAATGGATGTTGAAGAATTTAACAAAAGCAGAAACAAGATTCTAGAAGTCGCAGATTACATCGTACCAGGTCACGGCGATATTTTCAAAGTTGAAAAGAACTAATTCTGAATAGACAACTCTCCAGTTATCTTATCAATATCTGTAACAGAAGCAGGACCTATAGCACCACAGGTTACTGTACCAGGAGCAACAACAGTTCTACCAGCATCAGTTATAACAGAAGTAGTCAAACCCAAATCTTTAGCTTGCTGAATATGTTTATACAAATCTGCTTGATCTTTTACTTTAACAACTATCTTCATCATTCCTTCATTTCTCCAAGAACTCAATACAGATTTATCAGCTTTCAAAACAGCATCAACTGAAGCATGAGCTACTTGAGCCGCCATCTTACCTTTAGGCAACTTTAGATCTTCTCGAACCATAACAATTTGTTTATATTTTTCGTCGCTCATTTTTGAAAACAGTTTTGAAATAAAACCCATACAAAACAATACAAGAAGACGCTATTTAAAGCTTTCTAAACATCTCTATCAATCAGATAACTAGCAAACTCACCAACCAACGTCTTAGCAGAAGATTCAGGATATTTATTCGAAACTTCCAACCAAGATTCTTCAACTAAATCTTTAGCAAACTTATTTACAAACTCAACAGAATCATACTTCAAGATTATCTCAATTGCTTCATTTATCAAAGAGACATCCTTGGTGTGCAGTCCCAATATTTCTAACAAACGAGATTTATCTGTATCCGAAGCCACATCTAATGTTCTAATCACCAACAAAGACATCTTACCTTCAGTTATATCATCCCCTCGATCCTTGCCCCATTTATCGGATGGTTTAATATTAAGAATATCATCTTTTATCTGAAAAGCAACACCCACTCTCTCAGCAAATTTACTCAAAACGTTTTGATCTTCAACAGAACCATTAGCTAAGACAACGCCCAACTTTGCGGACAACCTCGCCAAAGTACCAGTCTTAAATGCACACATTTGACAATACTGATCGACAGAAACATTATTCTTACTAGTTTTGTGCCACCAAATATCTAACGCCTGTCCAGAATGAAGTTTCATCATTTCAGTAGAAATTAATTCATAAATTTTATTCTTTGTAGAATCATCCAAGTCAGATTTCAACACAACATCAAAAGGTAAGAAATACATACTATTGCCTGCATTTATTGCAACATCCACTCCAAAACTCTTGTGCACACACGGTTTTCCCCGTCTTAACTCAGAACTATCTTCTATATCGTCCACTAGCAAAGTTCCATTATGAAGTATTTCAGGAATAACTGTATACTTCAACACATCATCCTTTCCACCAAGTAATTCATAGAACAACAACATCAAAGCAGGTCTCCATCTTTTTCCGCCCCTATCTAACAGATCCCAGATAGGATCACAAAGAGCTTTACTCAAACTCTCAACATCGTACTCAAATGAAACAGAACCATGAAATCTATCTAAACTTTTAGAATCAAATTCATGAGGCAGAAATTTAGCCAACTCTTCATCTACTAACTTTTTCTTCTTAGCTAAATACTCATTAAACTTCATAAAGAAATAATCTACACATTAGATATTAATGACTTTCGCTATTCTGGATGCAAATGTCGATAAAAAGCCTCGCCACCGCCTTTCACACCATCAGGAAAACGAGGAACTATTTGCCTATGATATTGCCGAACCATTTGACCGGCCTTAGCACCATGATTCTCAAAGACATTTCCTGCACCATCAAAAGTACCTTGCTCAAGATCCTCAAGAATCACTTCAATTCTAGAAGCACAAGGCAATTTAGCATTTAAAGCCTCATCACTCGCCCATTTACGATACAAATCAATAAAATATCCAGGAGTTGCACGAATCATATGACTAAGAACATCAAAAGCTTGTTCCTTAGCACGAGCAAAATGCCAAAGTTCTTCGGGAGTCATATCTGATTCCCTATAAACATCAGGTCTAACAGGAATAACTAAAGAATGACCAAAGGCACTTGGCACAACATTCAAAGCCACAAAAGCATGCTCTCTAGAAACAATACATCCCCCTCTTTGGAATCCACCCACGCCTCTAATGGCTTTATTTCAAAAAAGTTATCTAACATAGAAACAAAAAAAAATTAATAATTTATAAGCCTTACTAGATCAATAATTTGCCCTTATCCATCACTTTAATGGAATTATCAACGATAATGGTAGGATTATTCAAAACCTGATCCAAATGAATAATGGCATAAATATCTCCACCAAACCAAGCATTAGAACCAATTGCAAAATGACAAGTACCTAATGTTTTCTCATCAATCATAGTACTCCCCATAATCTTAGCACGAGGATTCAAACCAACACCCAACTCACCAATTCTACGAATACCCCAAGGATGTTTTGCTTTACTCTCCGCCCAGACTAAACTTTCTTCTAACGCTTGAGCCTCTCGACCTCCAAGAATCTTGACAATAATTCCATTATCAATCTCCAAGACAACAGGATCATCAACTATAATAGTATCATTTCTTGTACGCACACTACCATCAATCACAATCCGCCCATTGACCGCTCGTTTACTACAAGGAATATACACTTCACCTATTGGAAGATTTCCACCTGAAGCAGGAGTTTGAAACGCCCCATCATTACGCACCGCTTTCATATCCTCAACACCGTACATAACATTTGTTCCGGCCTCAGTGAAAACATGTATCATCTTAGCACCACTAAATATTTTTTCAAGTTTATCATAAACATCCAAGTAATCATCATCATCAATATTGTATGCATCAACAAACTCATCAATCATATCTGTAGACAAATAACCCAAACTGGTAGTAGAAACAAATCTATGTCCACGAGATCTACAAAACTTTCTAATACTTTTACCCACTAACTCAGACTTACCAAACTTATCAGAAAGATTCATCACCACAACACTTTCTTCAGGCAAATCAAATAACTTCTTATCAACATCAGGATCAACACTATCTCCTCTAAACTTAACACCCTCCATTACAAAATCTACATCTAAACTAAGCTCTTGAGCAGCAAAATAATAAGCCGCAGAAATTATAGGAGAAATTCGTTTATTCCTAAATCCAGTATCACCAATTATTAAGATCTTCTCATTAGACACACCCAGATGTCTTTCGATAACTAACTTAAACAAATCCACATATTTCTTAGAATCTTCATAAAGATCATTCGCCTTCAGCCAATCTAGAATACCGGTTACATTCATACATAAACAACTAAGAGAACAACATTTAAACCTTTCTCTTCCAAGTGATAAACAAAGTTTATATAGCAAAAAACAGAAAAAAACACAATGATAACTAGCGTATCCGTTTCTAGCGGCAAAATTAAGAGATATAAGAAGATAGAGCACTCTAATCACACATGGATTGATGCTTTAAATCCCACGCCGGAAGAACTTAACAAAATATCAAAAGAATTTGGAATTTCGAGATATCGCTTAGATAGAAGCCTTGATGAACAAGAAAGATCAAGAGTAGTAAACCTTGAAGACGGAATATATGTTGCATATCAAGCACCTTATTTCAAGAAAGACGAAGTAATAACCCTTTCATTCGCAATATTCATAAAAAAAAATACAATATTAACATTAAGAAATCACAAAATAGTATCATTGAATCAAATAGCAAGCCTTCCCGACACTAAACTTAACGAACTTCTGTCAAAAGGCGCATGGAATTTCCTTCATTACATCTTAGATGAAGTTAATGACAACTACTTTGCAGTTTCTGAACAAATAACTAGCAAAATAAATGAGCTAGAAGATAGTGCAGTAGATGAAGAACAAGCAGAAAGCATGGAAAATTTCTTCTCAATAAAGAAAACACTCATCTACCTACACAAATCATTAAGTGCAAACAGAGATGTACTTGCAAGAGTAGATAAAGAAGAAATAAAAGAACTAAAACCAGAAACAAGAAATAGATTCAGAGACATTTACGTTGATACTATCCAGTTAATGGATATGATAAATACAAACAGAGAAATTCTAACAACGATTGCAGAAATTCACGCATCAAATGTATCTAACGATCTAAACAAAGTTATGAAAAAATTAACAGTATACGCATCACTTGTTATGGTACCAACCTTAATCTCAGGAATATACGGTATGAACTTCAGACAGATGCCCGAACTTTATTGGGTATACGGATATCCGTTCGCAATAGGATTAATGCTACTATCTGTATTAATGTTATACATATTGTTTAAGCTAAAAAAGTGGATCTAGCGCCCGAAAGCAACGAATTCTTCAAAACAAACCATCAGAAAGACTTATAAATAACACGAATCTCCAGCAGCTATAAACACAATAAAAGGCCTGAAAGGGTCGTATTTAGGTGGTAATTATGGAAAACACTCAATGCTCATCATGCAAAAAGAATATCGCAAACGACAGCGGCACAACTAGATTTCCGTGTCCTGAATGTGGTAAGACTGAGATTATAAGATGCAGTCACTGCAGAAACATCGTTTCGAAGTACAAATGTTCTGAATGCGGATTTGAAGGACCAAACTAAAAGAGGAAAATAACAAATGGCAGACGCAATAATAACATTAAAAATCATGCCTGAAAGTCCAGAAGAGGATTTAGAAGCAATAAATACAAACGCAAAACAAATCATAAGTGAATTCGGTGGAGAAGTTGGAAAAGAAAACATCGAACCAGTTGCATTTGGACTAAAAGCAGTAATTCTTACATACGTCGCAGACGAAAAACTTGGCGGAACAGACGAATTAGAAGAAAAAATAGGAAACGTCGCAGGCGTTGCCGGCGTCGAAGTTACTGACGTAAGAAGAGCAATCGGATAAATTACTTTATCCAATCTTTTTTCTTTTAACTTAAAATAGGATTTCTGAAAAATCGATCTCTCTTCTTGAATCTCATATAAACTCTTTCTCCTCGAGTTTCAACTTGTCTCCATTGCAAGAAACCGTTGTCCATTTTCATAAAATTGTATTTCATTTACCTTTCACCCCCGTGATAAAAAATCTAATAGTCCCCATCCTTGACCAAATGATGATAAAATTACTGAAGCTACTATAACACCTACAAATAATCCTAAATGAAACCCTCCACCGTAAAACGTGAAAAAAATTAACCAGTAAAAGGGCATTGAGGTGAGAAATAACACCCTCTTACCAAGGTTAATAAAGGTTTGATTAGGTGAGCAAAATACATACTCGTTCCATCTACAAAAAACTGTCATTGACCCCCCAACATAAGGTAAAAAAAGGAGGCTGTCGGTAAGACAACCTGCCTTGATTGTTTTAAACCACTCCCCAAAAAATGAAGTGAACTAAGCAGCTCTTTCTAAAGCTTGAACATATTCTCGCGGCACTCCCGCCGCACTCTCCATATACGCAGTACGATCGGCACCCTTAACACCATCTTCAGTTAATTCCTGATACAACTCAGAAACTCGCAACACATCCGCCGCATTAAAATCCTCACCAGCCATAAGACAAGGACCTAAGTTCCCAAAACCAGAATGGTGAACACCTACAAGACTTCCGATTTGTCGCACTCTAGGCAAGCTTTTGAAATCACTCAATAATCTTGCACCTCGTTCTGCATGACGATACACATCATGATTTACCCTATCAGAAGGCAAAGTTACATTTTTGCCTACCAATCCAAAATCATGTAAACTACACGCCAAGAGAAGAGATTGAACTTCTTCATCAGGTAACCCTATAGATCTCGCCAAACCATAAGCCACCTCAGCAACATTTTCTGAATGATTATTAATTTTAGGATCCTCACCAACAATAGCTTTGAGTCCATCTAAAACATGATTCTCAATTCGTTTTGCAGAACAAACAATACCTGCCGCATACGCAAAAACTTTTGCAATCGCCAAATCATAGTTTGTCACTACACCTGGTGCAGAATGATTTGTATAATTCATCACACCTTCTGATGATATTGCCCCCTCAAAAACCGAAACAACAGGTACAACCAAAGATTGTGCAGAATATCTACGACCTTGACGACTTCCTTTCAAAACCTTCATCTCGCCAGAATCATATGCCCTTCGCATAGGAGTATTACTACCAGGATTTATTCGCAAATCTACAAACGCCTGAGGAGTATTTTCACCCAAACGAAAAACAAGTTGATCTGCAGAATTCGGAACAAACAAAGATGCACTATCTACAGGTATAAATTCCTGTGATGCACTCATTGCCGCTTCCAAAGCACGATCAAGAGTCACAGGTTGATGAAGAAGAGAAAGCACCCCCTTTAAAGCTTCTTCTTCGCCAGTACCAAAAAGTTTTCTTGCCTGTGCGTCATTAAAATAAGAAGACAAACTCAAAAATCTTCTTTGAAGATCATTAATAGATTCACCATAACTAGCAACTAGCCGACCATAAAGTTCTTTAACCTCAATAGGATCTGCTTGTTTAGGTTTACGTGCAGGTTTAGCTTCACCAGTAAAAAGAGTAGGACCTTGCCCAGATTTACCAAACGACCACACCCTTGCAGCCACATCCAATGCTTTTTCTAATCCACCTTTCATAGTTCTCACCTATGTTTAATTATAACTTAATTGGAAACTAAAACTTCAACTCACCTTCGTCAAAGTATTCCATCAATCCACTAATTACACTTTTATCAATTGCCAAAGTTGTCACCTCTTTTTCCTCAACAATTATTTCACATTCCATTTTATATTAAACAAATATCACAAACAAAGTTCAAGAGAGCTCAAGCTAATTAGCTAGCTTGAGCTTTTGTATTAGGCTTCCTCTGCTTTCTTCCGAACCCCCACAGTTCGGCCCCCCTGCATTACAAACTATCTCTCAATAGTTTGATCGCCTTATTCTTTAAAGCGCCGTCTATTACAACAGCAATTTTTCTGGTTTTCTTGCCTTCGTCACTTAACCAACCCACTTCGCTCTGAATCAACCCCAAATCAGTTAGGCTTACAACGAAGCTTCTAACTCGTCTTTCAGATAACGGTTTTATGTTGTAAGATTCGCAAGTTTGTAAGTAGTATTTGTAAACATCAGATCCACCCTGAATGTTTTTGATATTCTTTAAAATACCAAGATAAACTAACTTTTGATGTTTTGTTAATGTTGCAGCTATATTCAAAATCTGATCTCTTTCTAAACTCGAATCTGCTTCATCAACTAAATCTAAAGAGATCTTATCTCTTTTCTTTGCCAAAGCAATCTTGGCACAACTATCCAACATCTCAAGAGCTCTTCTTGCATCGCCGTTTCTTTGTGCTTCAATTTCTGCAATCTTTCTCACTACCGCATCAGCAACAACACTTTTTTCAAAAGCAACTTTTGCTCTGTCTTTTAGTATATCATAAAGTTCATCTTCGGCATAAGGAGCAAAAATAACTTTAACTCTACCAATACTTGATTGTGTTCTTGGTTTAATATAATCTGAAACTCTAATATCGTTAGATATAATCAAAGTAGAAACACTTGCCTTAGTGTTTGAATTAATTCTACTCAATCTGTAAAGTATGTCATCTCCTTCTTCTCTAAGTACGTAATCAACCTCATCAAGCACGATAAGAACTTGAGAATTTGTACCACTCATGATTTTATTAAATTCAGATATGGCTTTTGCTCTTGTCCAACCCATTCTTGGATATTCTTTAGCAGAATTAACTGAATTCAATATTTCAAGTAAAATCGCAGTCTCTGTTCGATTCTCCGAACAATTAACATAAATCGTTCTAAGGTCAACTTCGCTATTTTCCGCCTCTGTTTGCAATTCATCCATAAGCTCATGAACCAATCCAGTTTTACCAGTACCAGGATTACCATAAACAAATATGCAAGAAACTGCACTTGACATTAGAATAGGAGAAAGTTCCATGATAAGGTCATTTTTTTGCTCAACCCTGTGCAAAAAACCATTTGGCGGAACAAGAGAATATAGAACGTCTCTTTTCTTGAAGATCTTGTTCTTGATTACGCCTGCAAATGTTAGTCCTTTTTTCATCAATTCTCACCAATAACTTAACATATCCAATGCTTCCACTAGTATATAAACCTTCCGATCAGAAATTCATTTCCCTTATTTCCTTTACTGAATTTCTTACCTCTCAAGCCCCCTGGCAAGATAATCAACACATTCTAAAAGCTAGAAAAGTATATAAAGCTAAACTAATTTAATCCAAAAATGTCACTATTTGAGGTATTGAGGGATAGAGCAGCAATTAACATTCTAAAGGTTCTATACGATAATAGTCAGCAATCCAAAAGCAAACATACGATGCTATTTAGAGACATAGTAAAGAAAATACCCTTTAAAGTACCAACTGAAGCAATATTCATATTAACAAAGCACAAACTAATACAGTCAGACATAGTAGAAAAGGAATACATAGTATCCCTATCCTCAAAAGGAAAAGAATTCATACAAATATTAGATGAGCTAAAAGAGATCCTTGTCGGTAAAAAAGAAAAAAAGCACAATGCACACATAAATTACTCATTAACCGAGTCAGAAAAAAGAATTCTAGTCATGATAAAAAGGATCTCAAACGAAATAGGACCTAACAATATAACATTAAAGAGTCTCACAGTAGAATTATTTCCTCACGAAGTATACGAGAAGAAATCTAGACTAGTTACAAGATACATAACAAAACTACAACAACTTAAACTAGTAGAAAGATCAAGAAAAGGACGAGAAAGCGCAATTAAACTCACAGAATCAGGAGAAAGAACCATAAAAAATCAATTTCTTATGGGTATTGCTAGATGAAACTTAAAATCAAACAAGTAATCTTCGACTACAACGGCACAATAACTAACGATGCAGAGATTGGATTTCGTGCAACAAATATTCTACTAAAACATTACAAAGCCCCTGAAATCGATATGCAAAGATTCAAAGACACATTTCGACTACCATGGCAAGAGTTTTTCATCGAAAACGGAGTAAAAGAAGAACAAATCAATATTATAACACATCAAGACATATACAGAGAATCTCACAAGATGCTATCAAAAGAATTTCTTAAGCTACAACAACACACCAAAGAAACACTTGAATTTTTAAGAAATAAAGGAATAAAAATAGGATTATTAACAGTAAGAAACAAAAAAGATCTAACAGAAGAACTAAACAGTCTAGGAATAACAGAACTATTCCATTCAATTAGTTGCGGAAACAGCCTATACCAAGATGGAACCAAATGCGAAAAAAACACCGAAAAGATAGTAAAAGAGTTAAACATCACCAACCCAGAAGAAGTATTAATGGCGGGAGATATGTTAATAGACATCAAAACCGCAAGAGAGAATAATTTCATCTCTGTAGCAATCCCAAATGGATGGCAATCAGCAGAAAGACTTGCTAACGCATCTCCAGACTATCTTTTAGACGACATTCAACAAATTCAAGAGCTAGTAAAATGCAATTCCAATACACAGACATAGTTGAAGAAAAGCAAGATCAACTAAAACGAGAGAAGAAACCAAAACCTAAAATCAATTTTCTCGATCTCGCATTCAAATACTGGTACATACCCGTTGCTCTAATAGTTATCCTAGTTCTTGGAAAAAGAGTTGCACTGCTAGGAACACTAGCATTCATGGTTCTAACCACACTTCTTGTTGCAACATTAAGATATAGAACAGAAATCAATTTAGGGCTAGAATTAATTACATTCTACTCAGTCATGCTCTCTATAGCATTTAACCCGTTTGCAGGCGCACTATTTGCAGCAACAATGATTTTAATTTCAGAATCAATAAATGGAAGAATCTGTGCATTTTTAATAATTAAACTAGCCATTCACGTCGGACTTTGCTTCATCGCACCACTAATTCTGATGCTGGGACACACATGGTTCGTAGTAATAATGGCCAGTGCAAGAAGCGTAATTCTTTCAAACATTACATACTTTACAAACAAAGAAAGATTCTTCAGAGACATACCTGGAGCAACAATAAACTTATTTCTAAACGCATTCTTATTTGGTCAAGTTACTAAAACAGCACTAGCACTACTCGCAATATAAAAAAGAATTAACGTTGAAGAACACGCTTTTCAGTTTCCCAAGCATCATTTGTAGCAACTTTCATACTACATTCTTTCTTTCGCTCCCAGAAAACCCAACAAGACTTACCAAACTCATCAAATTTAAGACAACCATTACATGCATGATCCTCACATAAATCGTTCTCCATTCTCAAATATCTCTATTCTCAATAAACTTCTGATCACCAGTGATCAAAGCTTTTGAACCTGAAACTTGAATTTTGATACCCTTAAGATCATTAATAACTATATCATTACCTTCAAGATAATAAGACATGTTAAGCCCCAATATGCGCACTTTCTCCATATTAGGAAATTCTAGAACCTTCGTAGGAAACTCACCAGTCTTATGAGGATTATTAACATCAAAAAATGATACTGAAAGAGTCTTAAACTCACCATCATTAGCTCTTGGCTTTCTGCCAATCATTACGGACTTAGCCGTTACCTCATATACCTTAGATTCCATCATTTTAACACACTTGAGAGTAGATATTATTTAAAGTTTACTCAGCCAGAACCACAATAACTTTATAAACTCCATGCTAAAAAACATAATTAAGATGGGATTGCAATCAATAGAAGAAGTTTTTACGTTCAATAGAGACTATGAAGCAAAAGTTGCAGAGACAGCAGACCACATAAGAGCACAACTTGGATCTCTCAGACCAGAATTTGGAATAACTCTAGGCTCAGGACTGGGAGACATTGCAGATGCCATAGAAGATGCAACTACAATCTCATATGCAGACATTCCTAATTTTCTTGTACCAACAGTAGAAGGACACGAAGGTAATCTCATATTTGGAAATCTAGAAGGTATTCCTGTAATAGGACTATCTGGAAGAACACATTACTACGAATATGGAGATCTACCATTCAACTATGGTATGTTAAGAACAACGTTCGCAGTTAATGTCTTAGCAGACTTAGGAATTGCAAACTACTTTGTTACAAACGCCGCAGGCGGTCTAAATCAGAAATTCAAAGTGGGAGATATGATGGTACTACACTCACACATTCATAATCAGCCAAACCCATTACTTGGCGAACATAGACAATTCAAAAGAGTGGACAATGGAGAAAGAGTTGAAAGATTCCCACCAGTCAGTCCAACTTACGATCCAGAATTAAGAAAAGTACTCCATGCAGCGGGTCAAGAGCACAGAGACCATCTTCACCAAGGAGTTTACATGGGAGTCACAGGACCAACATACGAAGCAGAAGCAGAAGCAAGATCATTCAGAGATAATGCAGACGCAGTTGGTATGTCAACAACTGGAGAAGTCATAGTAGCCAGAGGAAGAGGAATGAGAGCAGTCGGTATGTCATGCATAACCAACGAGATCTCGGCATCAGGAGACAATCCTGCAAATCACGACGAGGTTAAAAGAATATTAGAATCACCAGAGGTAAGACAGAGATTAACATCAACAGTACAAGAATTCTTCAGACTATACAGAGCTAGTTAACAATCTCTACAGCCACCACGTCACTAATATTCCTTATTTTAATCACCAACTGTTCAGGTTCAAGATTCTCGGGAAGTCTTAAAGCAAATGTAACAGAAACCCTCTCCTTGTGAGTATTGGAGTTAATAGAACAAACACTAATGCCATCTTGAGAAATCATTCCCAAAATCTCACTTAATATTCCTACCCTATCATCAATCATAGCTCTAATCTTAACTATGCCTTCATCCCCCTTAAGTCTCCAACTAACTTCAACCTTTTTATTCTCATCTAACGCATGAATATTGGGGCAATCCGCTTTATGCACAGTAACCTTACCATCTTTAGTATAAAATGCAACAATATCATCACCATGCACAGGACCACAACACTTAGAAAGCTTCATCTGAGATTTTTTTTTAACATCCGTTTTAATTAAATCTAAGAGTGCTGCCTCAGACATTTCATTATCATCCAACTCAGATTTCCTTGCAGCTTTGTGATCATGATCATACTCAATATTCAGTGCTTTCCTAATCTTACTCCTTGATTTACTTGTTTTAATGAACTTCAACCACTGTCTTGAAGGCGATGCATTATTCTGAGTAACCACATTAACTATATCCCCACTCTGCAACAAAGTATCTAAAGGAACCATCTTACCATTAATCTCAGTCTTAGAACAATGTAAACCAACATTAGTATGCACTTCAAACGCAAAGTCAACTGGAGTCGATCCTTCAGGCAGAGAAATAGGTGTCCCTTTTGGAGTGAACACAACAATTTCCTTCTCAAACAAATCAATCTTCAAAGTTTCAATGAAATCTTTTGCATTCGCATCAGATTTCCATTGCAACAGTTGCTTCAACCATTCAATCTTTTTATCAAACTTCTTATCTCTTTCAACATTATGGTATCTCCAATGCGCAGCCACACCTTCCTCTGCAAGATGTTCCATATCCTCAGATCTAATCTGCACCTCAAGAACCTTTCCATGGTTTCCGACGACTGAGGTATGCAATGACTGATATCCATTAGCTTTAGGAACAGAAACATAATCTTTAAACCTGCCAGGCATTGGCTTAAACAAATCATGTACAACACCTAATGCGGTATAACATTCTGGAATTGTTTTAACAATTATTCGTATAGCAATTAAATCATAAATTTCATTAAAATCTTTACTATCTCTCTTCATCTTACGATAAATACTATAGAAATACTTCGCCCGACCATAAACTTCAGCATCAACATTGTGCTGAGAAAGATTAGTTTTAATTATATC
>Ga0209361_1000407_pt1 | contig 40716 bp, 35 predicted proteins | sample SaaInlV_200m_DNA_3_FD_184657 | JGI IMG/M metagenome (GOLD analysis project Ga0209361, IMG submission 184657) | Marine microbial communities from expanding oxygen minimum zones in the Saanich Inlet - SI037_S4LV_200m_DNA (SPAdes) (version 2) | ecosystem: Environmental > Aquatic > Marine >... | reverse complement strand
CCAACTTGATTTTCTATACTTATCTCAAGCCAGCCAACCGTCTCAACAGTATAATTAAAAAAATATTCGGGAAACTCGTCAACTTGAATCGGTTCAAAAGGCTCGTCCTCAAAAAAGGAAATCGTAATGTCGTTCACGTATCCATAAGGAATATCGTAAGGAACCGTGAAAATCAAGTTTTCAGCTGATACAATCAAAACAGGTGAGAACAGAAGAAACATCAGTGGAATAAATTTCACTAATGTCTTCATAACTGAAAGAATGGCTTCTGCATTATAATTGCTTATGATTATTGGATATGGATTAATAATTCAAAACGATAAAAATGGAGTAAACATCTATGTTCACAAGAGTTTTTCGCCACTGTAAAGATGATCGAAGCGGTTTAGCCTAGGGTAGATAGCAAAAAGATAACCCAAAAAGGAAAAAGACAACTCAAACCTAAAAAAAGGGCGTGCGAACACGCATTATTAAATAAAATCAATCAATAGGATAAGTAAATGTCAAGGCAAAAAATGTGCGGAAAAATCCAGACAGTGCTTGGATCAATCGATCCCGAATCTCTTGGACTGACTCTCCCACATGAACATTTACTATGTGATGCTAGTGTCTATTTCAAAGAACCAACCGAGAAAACACAAAAAACACTTGCATATCAACAGATAAAAATGGAAAACCTAGGCTGGATCAGGCAGAATCCATCTAATAGTCTAGAAAACATGAAGTTATTAGATGAAAAGATTGCTCTCTCTGAAATAATACGCTTCAAAAAAGCTGGTGGAAACTCAATTGTGGAAATGAGTAATATCGGGCTACGACGTAACCCAAACGGTTTAGTAAGACTGTCTAAAGCAGCTGGCCTAAACATCATTATGGGATCAGGATATTACGTAGGAGCAAGTCACCCCAAATATTTGAAGTCCAAATCTGTAGATGATATCACTACTGAAATAGTAACAGATATCACAATAGGAGTTGGAGATACGAAAATACGGGCTGGGATGCTTGGAGAGATTGGATGCTCAGTCCCGTTACAAGAAGATGAGATAAAGGTTTTGAAGGCAGTAGCCAAAGCTCAACAACATACAGGAGCACCAGTGAATATTCATCCTGGAAACAGTGAAAATGCTCCAATTGAGGTTGTTGAGTTGTTCCGGAAACATGGAGGCGACATAAATCACACCGTTATAAGCCATGTGGATAATCGAATCGGGGATAATAATAAAAAAACCGTTGAACTTGCAGAAACAGGTTGTTATGTCGAGTATGATCTATTTGGGCAAGCTCAGCGCCCTTTAAGTTATGAAATGTTACACAGTTTATCAGATTGGCAAAGAGTAGATGGGCTAAAACAGTTGATAGATCAAGGTTTTCTTGATCAGTTACTAATATCTCATGACGTTTTCCATAAAATCGCACAAAGACATTATGGGGGATATGGATTTGATCATATCCCAGTAAACGTTGTAAATCTAATGAGGATGAAAAACATCACCGAGACCCAAATTCAAACCATACTTGTAGAAAATCCAAGTAAAATGTTGCAATTCACATAATTGAACGCACCCGTTTTTCCTCAAACAGGTACTTATCACTATTCTCTAAGTTTACACCAATCTTTACCTAGGATTAATGAAAAGGTGAAAGGGATGGAAAAAGGACGCATAACTGCATGTAACACATTACTATTCTGGTCATATTTTATGTAATAATGAGAGCACGCGCGTCCTTGAATAAAAAAAAGTTCGCGTGCTAATTGATGTTGAGTGCGGTTCTAATAGCATCCGAGTAATAAAGCATAACAAAGGAAGTCGTGTCCATTAACACGTGGGCGATTATTGATGCCCATAAGTTACGTCCAGTATAGAGATAGACAGCCCCCAAAACCAAACCAGCTACACCTGTCATCAAGATGCCTGTGATTCCTTGACTATAATGGATCAGACCAAATACAGTGGATGTCAATAATAGACTAATAACCCAACTCAATCTTTTCTGATCATTCAACAGTCTAGCAATCTGTTTCATGAAGAAGCCACGCCAGATGACCTCTTCCCCAAAGCCTGCCGTTGTCCATGAAACTAAAAGAAACTTCAACAAGACCCAAGGACTGTTATTTACTTCTCCATAAGAACTATAATCAGGAGATGAACCGCCTCCCGTAAAATATAATATGGTCATTATTACTGTGGCAGAAACTTGAAGAATTACCATTGTGCCAATCCCCACGGATATTGTTTTTGACCAACTTTTTGGCCGGAATATACCGAGGTCTGACCAGCCGACCTTCTTAAACCAAGAAATTAACCAGATAGCTAGCAAAGCAAGGGGAATACCCCAAAAAAATAAGTCAGGAAAGAATATTTTAATTTCATTAATTAAGAATACGATTAAAATAGCTCCAACCATTGAAGCTTTATTATTGTGCAACGATTCGCCAACTTTTTCTCTAAATGAATTTAGGTTTTGAGAAACGCCAACTTTGTTTTCAGTCATATAATTGATTCCACTCTCAGTATATGTGTTAAGAACACAATCTAATATTTCGAAACGGGGATAAATATATCTTGTTTGCGCGCGAAGAAAAAAATCGTTCAACCATTTACGGGTAGTACGCGCGCATAGTTGATATTATTGAATATACTCTTTGCACTCGTAACAGTACCAGCGCTGGTATTCTTCAACAAAAGTTGCCGGGGTCCCACATTTTTTACATACAGGATCCGCAGACACTGGAGCTGAGTCAGGTATCGTGTCTGGTGTCAGGACAGAGGTTACAATCTCGACGGCCTGATCAAGGTTTATCGAGGTCAACACTGCCTTCTGTGGCTGTATCTCAATAAACCATAGCAACTGGGACCCCCTTATGAACACAAGTTTATTGGAGCCAACTTTCCCTTCCATCGTTGATGCAAGCGTCCTCAAGCCAACAGTGTTTACCTTGTTCCTAATCGATTCCGCGAGCAGTATTCCATGATCAGTAAACGAAAACGCTTTTTGGTCTTCTGACATACGCATCCATCCCTGAGTGAACAGGTTTTGAGCCGAATCATACACAGACGCGGATTCAACTTCATTGATGCCCAGATAATCAAGGACAAACGAGGTAACCCATCTAGGGTCGTTTGAAATCAAAGAATTCTGCAAGCTCTTATCGATGTCATCATAAGTCAAGATATCATCAACCTCCAAGTGTTCCATAAGGCTCAGCATATGTTTCCTTTTATACAGGTCCACTGTCGCCAATAGGACAGCCAGGTCCAGATGACTCATCTCCACAGCCAAGTCTGTGGTAGCGATATCGCTGTGAGCATCTAGGTACATCATAATCGTGTTTGCAAACACGTTTCCCTCGACCATGTGCTTTACTTCGTAGTTATCTCCTTCAGGGGCCTCTCCTACAATGACCGCTGGCTCTGTCAACAATGGGCTGCTGAAAGCCGCGTTTGCTTCTTGTATCATGGTATCGGAGATGCACACGGTCATGTATGCCAAGTGCGAGGGCGCTGCCATAATCTGTAAAATCTCGCGTAGAGTGTGTTCATTTTCTGGGGTTTGGTTGTTCCACCAGTCCAGCGCGTACTTTTTCCAATCCTGTGTCTCGGTTTCTGGTATCATAAACACTCGGCTAAGCTCGTTTCTGAGTAGTCCTTGTGTATCCATAAGGTGATCCAACGCATATTTTGGGATGTTCACTCTTGGAACGCTTGTTGACTCCATCATAGTATCTCCATTTTTTCTCCTTCTATGTAAACTGGAAAGTCTTCACTTCCCTCAAGACCCAGGTATGGGCATTCAATAAGCCCCGCTCTGAGTCGTTGTGATTTTTCGTCGGGTTGGATCCAGAGGAGCTTTTCCTCTTTGATCCATTCTGTTAGATTATAATCTGGGTTTCGTTCAGCTGGGTCGCTAAAACGAGGATAGACCTCGACAACTCCGTCTCTATCTACGTTTTTCCAGCTGTTGCATGCCCAAGTCTTTGTGGGTAAAACGTCTTGGGGCCAATTTTCTGCATAATAGAAAACCATGAAACCCGTGTGACTTCCTATCTTGGTTGAACTTAGAACCGCAACTACCTCTTCTCGTTCAAGGATGTCAGGTATTACGTAGGGTTTTTCTGGTCCTGGACGAATCTGCCAGGGAGTTTTCTCAACAGCGCCCTCCATTTTGATGGCTCCGTTTAACATATAATATGTGTTGGGCAGGTTTTCCAGAGGTCGTGTTGGTGAAGTATAGTTCCACCATGGACCTGCAATGCTAAGAGTGTCTAGGCTGTGATATACTACTCTGCCGCTGATTGGACATCGACTTAGTGGTTTTTGTGGTACAATTTTTAGGTAGTTATCTGAGAGTATATCGAGTTCCTTTGATATTTGTTCCAGGGTCTCATCGCTCTGGGGTTCACCCCAGCCTGATGCGAAAAGTTGTCTATACGCTGTATGGATTTCATTGATGAGGTTGGTGTAACCCTGAGTCTCAATTGGTGTCATTTTATTTCACCCCGTATCTAGCCCTGACTTTTGGGACATTAATTTGTGGAGTATAGGAGTCAGGATTCTTGAACGTCCTCTGAGTGGGTCCATTGTATCGTGCGGATTCCCAGGATTTGTCAGCGGGGGAGTAAACGTTCAAGTTCTCACCATTGGGGTTGTTGACGTGATGTTTGTTTAACGTCCCGCTATCAATATCTTTGTAAAGTTTCTCGGTTGCTCTATTTCCATTTGCATATCTTTTTGTATTGAACCCGGTGAATCCTGAATGTTCGGCTGCCCCTTTTTGTTGGAGGCGCTTCATTATTTTATCCTCCATTATGGGGCTAACGGGTTTCTTTGTGCGTGCATCACGGATTCCTGCAAAATCAGTATCACCTGTGAACATTTCACCTGTTTTTGCGTCCTGGATTATTCCGTTGTCCTTGTTCCACGTGATCTTTCCTTCATTTACCATCTTGTCAAGCTGAGGTTTGTTTGCTTTATACTCGTCAAGGCGATCAAAATACCTAGTCAAGGCTTTATCATACTCACCTTGATCAGCACAGTCTTGCAATCGAGGTAGCTCTGGCTCTTTACAGGCAACTAGTCCTCTGTTTCCCTGAGGCGCGCTTGGGTCCACTACGTTCCTGTTAAACCCGAGTTTTGTATCAACATCAGATATTGTCTTTGGTTTCAGCTCTAGTGGTTTTGGTTTGACTCTACCTGTTCTCTGCCAATGTTCGGCGTGCTCTGTGGTTGGCCGCGTAATAATGTCAACTCCGTAATCATCAGCTGTTTGTTCAATAATTTTTCGATGTGAGTTGGGTAAACCTCTAAGATCAGCGGGTCCTGATGCTTTATCGAACGAGTATTCATCTATACCAGGAGCTTGTTGTTTTCCTTTTCGCATCCTGTTTACATCGTCCCAAAGCTCCTCAGTGCTTTTTACCTGAATATTTCGTTTTAAACCAGGTAACGTTGGGAGGCCTTCCTTAGAGCTTTTCCAAGGAACTAAGTCTCCTACATTTGTGTTTAGCGTCTTGACAACAGGTTTTGTTAACCTAGTTAGATCTTTTACAATGATCTCAGCTGCTTCTGGGAAGAGATCTGCAAATACCCTTCCTCCATGCTTCCCTAGGAAACCTCCTATCTGTAAGACTGGACCAAGCACTTGTCCAATCGCTTCATCTCTAGCAAAGATTTTTCCAGCATGCATCAAAGCATCCCTTTCGCTGGCTCCGCTTTCCATCTTGTCCTTGACACGTAAAATGAACCCTCCAGGCTCATAGACAAACTCTGTGAGAGGAGTTCCTGTTAAAACGGTACTTCCAATTCCAAGCCCCATCCGAAGTAGAATAGATGAATATGAGGCGTTACCATCCGCATCTACATTCAATAATGCTTCTCTCACATTCAAACTGCCCCAATTTACCATCATGTCCTTTGTTTGGGTTGACCAGGATGGAATTTCGCTCTGTAGTAAATATTTTCCTTGAATATTACCCCGGGTTATTTTGTTGAGTTGACCCAACTTTGAAAGATCAAGGGTTCCGCCTTTTAGTTGATCCATTAATGCGTCGGAGGAAGACATGATGTCGCCTCCACCTTCTAACCAAAGTTTTTGCCCTTTCCCGAATAAATAGTATTGTTGGGTTCTTCGGATGTTGTGCCTAGCTGCTTTGAATATTTGTTGTCTGGCAACAAGATCTTGTGTTGATTCTCCTTTTCTACGTCGTTTGAGTTTTCCTGAGAGGAACTCTTTTTTGAACTCTGGAGACGCTCTCGCTAGTATTGCTGCAAAAGATGCGGCTAACGAGGCGGAGTACCCTCTTTGAATAAGAGCAGCATATATGCTTGGGCTATTTTGTAGGGTGTACATCAAGCCGCCTCCCTCTCGGATACCCCCATCATCAGCTGTCACATGAGGAACAATAAAGGAAACCACCGAAAGTACAAAGAAAAGTAGTAATACGCTATTCAAAGTACGAGACCTCCTTCCCCGTACAAACATGACCCCCAGCCCCACGACCGTAATCGCTAGTAAACCTCCTATGTAAAGTGGGTTGGTGGTGAGGAAAGACATCCATGCAAATCCGACAAAAGCCCCAAAAAGAGACATGACAGGTAATGAAACGTCTGTTCCATCTTCTGATCCCTTATTAAAAATATTTGAGATATCATTAAAACCCAAATATAACCCATGAACCATCAAGCTCTCTTCTTGAGACGCCAAAACACCGAACATCATCAACATCAAGCTGAGACTGGCACCGGGTTTAATCACCGTCAAACCAAGAATAAATGAGACCGCAAGTCCTCCGATTATTACGGGGAAGGCACTTGCTCCTGCTTTTTTCAGGTTCGAACCTATCCAACCTGGAGTAGTCACCAACTGTTTTAACGCTCCTCCAATGCCACGTTGTTTTACCACGCCTACAAACCACCAAAACAAGTAGGTTACTACAAAATAGAACATCATAACAAACGGACTTCCTCTCTGCCCATCGCTAAAAATTACACTACCTAGTGGCTGAACAGCGGTATCGCGGAGCCCATCATTTACCCATCCCAATAAAAACAAGTGAAGAAGGTTTCCGAGAACAGCACTGACTAACACAGAAACGATCATTGATTTGAACATTTTAGGTATCCCAGAAATCATTGACCTAACATACCATGCTATAAAACCAAGAAAACTAGTAGAACCTTCTTCAGCCAATATATATCACGTAATAAAAAAAACACCAGTTCCACTATATAATATGTTAGAAGAATTCAATAATTATTGAACATTTATCACGCGCACGCGTTAGGTATTCCAAGTTTATAGGAGTCTTTGTGTCCTGGGCTCAACATCAGCGCAAAGATGGCGAGTCCCAGCAATACCGCCAGAGAGGGGAAGCCTGGAATTCCTAACTGTTCAAGCTGTTCAATAAAGCCAGTCTCGCCTCCATCTGTATCACCCTCACTAGTATCGTCATCACCGGTATCAATATCACCTGTCTCGGTCTCCTCGACAGTAATCTGAAACGAGTAATCAGCCTGAGGATCCAGATACCACTCGCCGTTCAGCATGTAAGGCACCTCCACAACATAGTCATAAGTCCCCGCTTCCATAGGCGCAGCGAAACTGAAGCTAATCGTCTTGGACCCATCACCGCTCAGAGTATCCCCTTTCTCCTCCACCACCGCACCTGACTGGGTATCAATGATGCTTGGCTTCGCATCAGTGGCTGTATCGAATATCCAGTCCAGCTTCACGTCAACGTTCACAGCCTCCCCGGTCGCCACAACTTGATCGAATGTCACAGCATCAACCAAAATCTCACGCCTGCCCAACTCCCTTATGCTAATATAGAAGGAATCGATAGCAACGCGCTTGTCGGAATAACTTTCCGGTCCAGCGATACCTGATCCGGTCTGCAAATACACGATCACATCCCACCTGCCATTCATGTCAGCCGCATCGGTGTTTTTGATGGGCATTCTTGACTCGATTTGGTAGTCACCAAAGTATCCGGTCCATCCTCCTGTTGATGCACCAAAGTCCTCGCTGAAATATAGCTCGCCTGTTGGGTTCCATATCTCGATTCTATGAGTTTCGGTTCCTGGTGGATTGAACCCAATTACCTTGATGTAGACTGCCTCACTATCGGGTGTGAACAAATAGACCGAGTCGTTGGTTTGGTCGCTGTCCCCTGAGTAATCGTAGGGTACGGGAGGATTGATGTATGGATAATCTGTCTGGGCGTATCCCCCAGGAATAAACAAGGAAGCGGATACTAATAGTAAGAGAAAATATCGGGAAGCCCTCATCGGAATCACAGAATTATGAATCAATTAATGCGTCTAAAAGTTTTTTCCCGCAATTATTTGGTCAGAAGGATCTATGGAACCATTCAATCGCACCCATCTTCATAGAAAACTCCACTCTTTACCATGGATTATTGAAAAGGTGCTGGGGATGGGAGATTAACACACCTTTACTAGTAAGCAGGTAAGTTTCTTACATGTTGTAAATATAAAAACGGAGATATGAGGTGCGTGGGCGGGTACATGCGGGTGAGAACATATCCCGATAAACTATATTTTCTCGAGTTTTTTTCTCGATTCTCAGAGGCTAATCTTAAACGTTTACTCGATTCTGTACATCCGACATAGGTGTAATTTAGGACAATGAGGAATAGGACACCCAAGAAAGTTCTAGTCGTTTCAATAATCTTCCTTCTATCTATACAAGCCGTGTACGGGCAAGAGGACTCGGATGATCTGCAAGGTGGTGGGCTGGATTTTAAGCCACCCAATGAAGTGGAACAGGTGGTCTCGGCGATGCAGCACGAGGTAGGCGCCGAGGAGCTTCCCTTTGATGTACTGGAGGTGGAGCCTGGATTCAAGGAACCGCTGTTCCTCAAGGTCGAGGATGCCAGGGAGGATGTTGAGAGGCTTTTCTATCTACTGGAGAACGGTTACGCAGGTTATGGATACTTTGAGGATTTGGGAGACTTTGAGGTATCCAAGGAGGGTATCATGGCTGAGCTAGATGGTAAGTATATCCTACAGCGCGGTGATTTATCGAAGATCATACATGAGCACCTTGGTTTCCTACATGACTCCCACCTTTCAATCGGGGACAATGGTTACGGGAAACACCATGACTTCTGGTACAGCAGCCATGAGGTAAGGCAAGACGCCCAAGGGTACAAGCTGGAACAGGATGGGGTTAATAGTCCCCTTGTCTCGGTGAACGGTGAAAGCCCAGATTTGTACCTTTTCCCTTCCATCAACTCCTTAGGGGATAGTGTGTTCCGCCTCGGTGTGCTATCACCCGAGCAAACGGGGGCGCTTGAAGTTGAGCTGGAGAACGTCGACGAGCCTCTACAAGTTGAGCTGGAGCGTTCAGAACGGGTTTCAGGGCCTCTTTTCTCGGATGAACTGGTTGGTGGTGTTCCTGTGGTCAAGATCTGGTCCTTCAGCGACCAACACAAGGAGTACATAGACCAGTTCCTTGCTTCAGCATCAAAGTACAAGGACGAGCCTTGTCTCATCGTTGATATCAGGGGTAACGGCGGCGGTAACACGGCATACGCGAGGGAGTGGGTCACAGGGTACACTGGTCACAACCCGGGCTCGATTCAGATCTACACCGAACTTGTGAGTGAGACAAGCATGATGGGCAGAGCCAATTATTTCTCGTATAATCTTCACCACTACCCGGAGCTTGAGGAACAGGGCTACAGCCAAAAGGCTGAAGGGTTTAGGGACCACGCCAAGGAGGTTGAGGAAGGCGAGTATCCTGCCTACTGGTCTCCCTACAATGTGCCTGTCGCCAAAGATATCCCCAGCAACAGGACACTCATAGTCCTAGTGGACTCAGGCGTAGGATCAGCCGCTGAGGGGTTCCTCTGTTACCTGCGACAGGTGGAGAACGTGGTGCTTTTAGGTGAGAACAGTGGTGGTGCCGTGATCTACGGCCAGATGACCATGCACATGCTCCCCAACAGCCATCTGCAGGTTCGTTTACCTATCACCCTCAACGTTTTCACTGACCTGGTTTACAGAGAGGAGAGGGGCTTCTACCCTGACATTTGGGTGCCTGCTGGAGATGCGGTGAACCACGCCGTTGCAGGGGTCCGCTCAGGGGCTATACCAACCAGTGATGAATACATAGACCATCTCTCATACGTTGCTTTTGTCCCCCAGACGCCCCCAGTGGAAGGGTTCGGTATGGTGGATCTTCTTCCGTATGCTCTTTTCCTGTTCTACGGGGGCCCCGTAGTCTATGTGAACAGGAAACGCGGCTGGAAGGCTTTTCTCGTTGGCAGTGTTTTCTGGGTCCTCGTTTGGTTCTTATTGGCCTCCAGGAACCCAATGTTGAGGAACGTTTTCCTCTCATCCGGGGTGGAGTACCTGTTGATCGCTTTGTACAAGCGGTGGAAGGACCTTCAGAACTAGATACCTGTCCGAATAATGCGCGCGCGACGAAAAAGGAATTACTCGAAAAGTATACGTGTGTTAATGACTTTTCCTTTTGTAAGTAAAAATATATTAAACGCCGGGTGCAGGACCGATTAATATGAAGACCAAAAAAGAGATAGTTGAGAACTGGTTACCAAGGTATACTGGGAGAAGCCTTGAAGATTTCACACCAGGGATACTGCTTACCAATTTCAACTACTATGTTGAACTATTTGGTAAAGAACATAATGTGGAACCAATCATGGAGGTCCCTATGCCAAATGCCTCCGCCAATGGCATCACCATAATAAATTTTGGAATGGGTTCCCCCAATGCAGCTACAATTATGGACCTACTAAGTTCGATCCATCCCAAAGCATGCCTATTCTTGGGCAAATGCGGAGGGCTGAAAAAGAAAAATAAACTTGGTGATCTGATCCTGCCTATTGCAGCAATCAGGAGCGAGGGAACATCGAATGATTATCTTCCACCCGAGATTCCGGCATTACCTGCGTTTATGCTGCAAAGAGCTGTTTCATCCTCCATAAGGGATTTTGGTCGTGATTACTGGACTGGTACAGTCTTCACAACAAACAAGCGGGTTTGGGAATATGATGACAGGTTGAAAAAATATCTTCAAAAAACACGAGCAATGGCTATCGATATGGAATCTGCTACCATATTTGTGGTTGGATTTTGGAATGAGATACCGACCGGAGCTTTACTGCTGGTGAGTGATCAACCAATGATCTCTACAGGAGTCAAAACTAGTGAGAGTGACAAAAAAGTTACGGAGAAATATGTCAGAGATCATCTTTTAATCGGAATTGACTCACTACAGAATATATTACAGGGCAGCAACTCAGTAAAACATTTAAAATTTTAACACGCGCCCGCGTTTATTACCAATTGAATTTCTCCTGAAGTGTTCCTCTCTTTTCCCTCATTAAAAAGACACCAATTAGTATCAAGCTACTAGTAAAATACCTCTCACTAAGAGTGGTTAAGATTGCGGGTTCAATTCTCGCCGGTCTCACCAATTCTCTCAGTAGCGACTCTTTTCCAATACTGACATATCACGCATATAGGTTTATGGTTAGTTTAAGAAGAAGGTGCTGGGGATGGGAGATTGACACACCTTTACTAGTAAAATGAAGTGCGCGCGCCAAGTGAGTTATTGAAGCTCTTTAAGGGCTTCATCTACTGTTGCATCATCGTGTATGATCCTATGGATTGCACGTACCATTTTCTCTGGACTCTTGTGGGTTGTAGTTGTCCTACCAAAGGCACCACCAACTCCTCCACCTTCCATTGTACCCTTTATCCACTCCAGAGTGTCACGGTCTGGTACAAGAGGACCGCCTAAGGCAACTATTGGTAAAGGACACCTTGAAGTAATCTTCTTGAAACTCTCAGGATCACCAGTGTACGATGTTTTAATCAAGTCCGCTCCCCTTGCCACCGCGTTCAATACTGCTTTCATAATTATATCGGGGTCATAGACATAGTTTCCACCCTCTGACCAAAAGGCGGTCATAGGAACCGGCTCATAGAGTAAAGGCATGCCCTCCTCCTCACATTTCATTGAGAATTTTTGAACTTCATCCCATGGGAAGGTGTTCTCGGGTCCGAAGTGGTGAACCTTTACTGCTGCGACATCCATCTTAACGGCAATATCTACGTACTCAGGGTCAAGTGGTACGTTCATGATAATAGGGATTTTTCCTGCGATCTTTGAGTGGTGAGTTTTTAGTATTCCTGATGTGACAATTAATGCATCTGCGCCTCCTCGGATTACTGCCTTTGTAATATCCACCCATCGAGCTTGAACCCTAATTGCTTCGTGAGGTATTATCAGTATTCTACCGTCATTTGGGAATAATCGCCCTAGTTTCATAACCTTGCCAATTGAACTCATGTATATTCCTTGCTCAAATGCATACTATTAATGAATATAACAATACCTAGATAGAATCCAAGGACATTCCTCGATCTTTGAGGAACGCTGTAACCTCATTGAACTCGGGTATACTTCGTCTACCACCTAGCTTCGTACATTTAAGCGCTGATACAGCGGTGCTAAACAAGGTTATCGTCTTGATATCCCATCCCTTGAGTAAACCAAATAGGTACGCACCATGGAAAACATCCCCTGCCCCAGTGGTATCCACAACATCAACATCATAGGCAGGAATATGGAATAGATCATCTTTGGTAACAGTGTAGCTTCCATTCTCGCCCTCTGTCTGAACGAATACCCTTGGACCCAGATCTAACACAGCCTCTCCAGCCTCATATACGTCCTCGATCCCCGTAAGCTGATACGAAAAACCAGATCCACATATTAGTAAATCGACGAGAGGGACAAGGTTTCTTATAGTTTCTGATATTGGTTCGCTGGTCTTTGAGCCATCCAGCATCACTGTTTTTCCAGCCTCACGCATCCATCGAGCAGCCTGAGCAGCTGCTTCAGGATACGTCCCATCCAGATGTAGAAAATCAGCCGAGGTGATGTAATCCTTGTCCAACTCCTCAACCCGCAATGGATCTGAAAGATTACCCTTTTCCCAGCTAAAAACCCGTTCACCGGACTCCGAGTTAACACAAACAAGGACAACATTACGCTCAGGACCTTCCCTTACCAGCATCTTGCTCGTGTCAACACCGGCATCATTGAGTGAACGAAGTTTCAGTTCACCCGCCCAGTCAGTACCATAGAGACCAATGAAGCCTACACTTGCACCTAACTTGCATGAGGCAGAAACTCCAGTACCAGCTGGCCCACCACCATCTATACCAAACTCATCCACTACAACTCCAGCTTCCCATGTCGGCATATCCTCTAGCCTAAATAGAACATCTAAAGTTGACAGCCCTAGACCGATTATCTCTGGTTGGCCCATGGATTACACCTTCTTGAAAAGTACAGGCTCAATGTTATCCTATTAGTATCAATGGAAACCATATTTGATATCTCCGCGCGACTTTCCAAACAAAGATGCCTAAATACTAAACTCATCTGTTATTATGAATATGAGTAATGATTCACACAAACCTCCAAAAAAGATTCCATTATACCCGCTACGTTTCAAGGAAATATTACGAAACTACAGTTTTGGCAACCGAAACCTAGTTAAAATATTCAATAAACAAGGCTTGCCTGAGGATCACAGGATAAGCGAAACATGGGAGGTATGTGACAGACCAAATGAGTCGAGTGAGATAACCAATGGACCACTTGCAGGATATACTCTAAATGAATGTATACATACATACCAAGAAAAGTTACTAGGAACTGAGATCATAGAAAAGACAGGGCTTCGTTTCCCTCTACTGATCAAATTCCTTGATGCGGCCACTACCCTATCTGAACAAGCACATCACTCAGATGAACTCGCTAAAGCCCAAGGTCTGGATGATCCAGGTAAAACTGAAGCATGGTATATGATCCATACAAGCGAAGATGCCATAATACAATGCGGAAACAAAGAAGGGCAAACCATCGACAGCATAAGAAAATCATTGTGGAACGAGAAAACAAAGGAGACAATGCGAGACTATACCGTGAATTCTGGAGACGCTTTCCTGTTATACGCCGGTACGATGCATTACACTGAGGGTGGAGTCATCTTCTATGAGATCATGCAGAACTCAGATGTGTACATACCATTGAGCTTTAGAAGTTCATCAGAAAAAGGTGAAGAGCTTGATAGACTCCGAAACAAGTCCATGGAAGGTGTGCACATTGAGGACGGGTTCGACTGCAAGACTAGGCCAATAACCATTGATCACGGGAGCTACAGCCACACGTATCTACTAGCATGTGAATATTTTTCACTTGAACGAATCGATTTTGAAACAAAATACAAAATAAATACTGATAATTCCAAGTTCTTCGTATTCACCGCTTTAGAAGACAAAATGGAGATAATTACAAGTAAAACAACAACCAAGTTGGCTCCTGGACAAACTTGTTTAATTCCAGCAAATACAGGCGAAATATGCTTCAAAGCTAATACTAAAGCATCAATTCTAAAGGCATACGTACCAAATCTCCAGAAAGACATTATCAACCCCCTACGACTTGAAGGCATTCAGGACAAAGAGATCTCCTTACTAGGTGGAATCACCGAGTTAAACCATCTAGACAACTACCTTTGATAACCCGCACTCACACACCTGTGAATCCTTCATTTATGGCATTTTTTGCGTTTAGCAGTGATTAATTGTCTTATATCCTTCTAGAGTATATTGATAACTTCCAGAACCTATCCGATAATTATACGGTATTTTGTACGATATTTTCTGTATCCAATACCTTCGAGTAGGGTTTTCAACAGAGAATCGTGAAAAACCAAGATCAAGGGCCATTTTTTCAATAAATAATACATAAGATGTGCCTATACCCCTCCCTCTAAAAGGATCGTGTACGTTGAGATACTCCCAGACAAACAGATTCTTACTAAATAGCAGTTTGAAATTGAATTCAGTATCCCTCCAAAGCTCAAAACTATCATTATGTTTGGGTGATAGCTTTTTATTCAAAACGTGAACTTTGATTCCACCTGAAATATCTTCAATTTTGATCTTATGTGGGGCATCATAGTCAGGCATCTGTGTTAAACATGATTCAACATGAGATATGTCTAAAGTTGATATTGGTCTTGCTTCATCGATCTCTCTCTGTAATATCAAACTCAATGCTTTCAATATCCTAACAACTATATTTTCCCAGTTCGGCTCATCTTTCAGACCAATAAATTCATTGATGAGCCTAATTGAAATATCATCATATCCAAGAGACACCAATTCACGAGGATTGAAATCAATCACAATATCATCAATAATATTTTTTATTTCAATTTGAGACCCTCTTTCACTATGATAAATATAATGAGTATGAAGATTATTTCCAAGATTTTTTTCCATCAAGACGTGACTAAGTCTCTTGTTCAACATAGATTATGAGTACGGTCAATTTTTTTAATGTCTTCGTTGAAAAAATTTGGAAAAAACCAATATTCTGTTGCAAATAAACACAATCTTCAAGAAAAACTCCAGTCTCAACCGTGGATTGTGGAAAAGGTGCTGGGGATGGGATTTGAACCCACGCTCTTTATCCGGCTATGGCACTGGTGCCTTTAACCTCTGGATCATGAGTCCAGCGCATTAGCCAAGCTATGCTACCCCAGCTCTTCTCCATAAAATAATGAACTAGGATTTAAAGTCTGGCGTCGCTGCGGGAATAAATTATTCCGCGACAAGTTTTGGCCTAGTTACCGCAACAGGGACGCCTTTCATGGTATAAACTCGTGGCGTCAGCATGTTCAACGCGTTCCCCAGACTGTAAGTCATGATCCCTGCAGTGTTCGCGACGCTCAACGCATCGTTCTCGCCCGTCCTGCTGATGGGCTCCACGATATCACCGATTTGGACATCTGTCCCGGTTAAGTCTACCAGGAAATGGTTTACCGAGACAGTGCCAAGCACTGGTTTGATCTCGTCGCCAACGCGTACTTTCCCTTTCTGGGTCAAGCCTCTCGGGAAGCCATCATAGTATCCAACGTGAACCGTCCCCACCCTTGTCCGCCTCTCGGCCACGAATCGCCGACTATAAGTCAAGGATTCGCCCGTCTCGATGAACTTAACATGCTCTACCCTAGCCTTCCAGCACAACGATTGTCTCAGAACGATCCCATGCCCTTTGTCACCGTCCTCAGGATAGAATCCCAGAAGCATCAACCCAGGCCGGGTTGCATCAAGGTATGTGTAGTCATTGTGGAACAAGGAATTGCTGCTTGCGATGCTCTTTGTGCCAACGTCTATGCCCTTGGCGTTGGCGGTTACCTCAGCGTCAAGCATCCGCTGCACCTGTTTCCGGTCAAGCTCGTCGTTCTCACTCATTGTACTGAAGATGCCCTCGATACGGAGGTTCTTTAGCTTTGATACTTCCTCGATGAAGTCATCGGCCTCGTTCCAGCGAACTCCGACTCTTCCGAGTCCAGTGTCGATCTTAATCCAGATGCCGATTGTTTTCTCTAGCTTCTCGGCTGCCTCGTTCAGCTTCCTCGCGGGTTCTGACTGGTAGATAGTCTGGGTGATTTCTTGCTCAACCACGGTGCTGTACTGGGCATCGCTGAAAAGAGGATCAATACTGATGATGCCCACATCCAGCCCCGCCTCCCTGAGCTGCAGAGCCTCATGGAGCTTTGCCACAAGAACACGTTTGATACCCTTGCCCATCATGTAGGCGACCACCGGGACCACACCGTGGCCGTAGGCATTGGACTTAACGCATGGGACGATCTCCCCGCCAGTCCTCTCCCTCGCCTGGTCAATGTTGTGCCCGATGGCATCCAGATCTATCTCGAACCATGACTGGAAGCCCTCGGTCATCCGGGTAATAACGTCTGCCGCTGGCTGTGAATCAAAATACGCGCTCATACAGGGTATGAGCCTAGGCTGGGATTTAAGTTTAAAAGAGGAAGGCTGGCGGAGGACTCCACTTAGTAATGGGGCTCGTCGTGATAGCCATTATCCGTTCAATCTCCAGCTCCTGATCTGGTAGCACGAACGTGATGGCTGTTCCTCGTTTGCCTGCCCTAGCAGTTCTCCCTACCCTGTGGAAGTACATATGGGGGTCATCGGGAATATCGTAGTTAATGATGTATGGCACGTCATCTATGTCAAGCCCCCTCGCTGCCACCTCTGTGGCGACGAGCAACTCAAACCTAGCCTCCCTAAACCCTTCAAGAACGGACTGACGTCTTGCCTGAGAATAGTTCCCCGAGATAGCCTCGGCTGGTATCCTCTCTCTACTGAGGAAAGACTGCAACCTGTCAACGGTGTGCTTTGTCCTGCAAAACACAATTGCCCTGTCCACCTTGAAGTAATCGATAACCATCATGAGATTCTCCATCTTCTCGTGGTGGGACATCAACATATAGTACTGTGTGATATCGATATTCCCGATCTCGTCCCTGCTCATGTTCACCTCGACGTATTCAGGGATGAACCGTGCGCTAAGCTGCATTGTCCGCTCGTCGAACGTTGCGCTCCAGAGGGTGATCTGGGGATTCTTTGATAGCTGGTTTAAGAGGAACTCAATATCCTCGAAAAAGCCCATGTCGAACATCCTGTCGGCCTCGTCAAGGGCCGCCATCTTGACGTTCCTGAGCTCCAAGTTGCCCCTCCTGATATGGTCGATTAGCCTTCCGGGGGTGCCAACCACGATGGTTGGGCCCTTCCTGAGCTGGTCCACCTGGGGGCCAATGGCTACGCCGCCATAGATTGAGATGGCGTACGAGTCCATGTACTTCGCGTAAGAGTTGATGTCATCTGTGATCTGCTGTGCCAGCTCCCTAGTGGGGGCGATGACGAATCCCTCGACGCTTCCTGAATTTGGGTCAAGCATCTCAAGCATGGGGACTCCAAAGCTGGCGGTCTTTCCCGTACCGGTCTTGGCCTGTCCTACCACGTTTTTCCCCTCTAGCATGACGGGGATGGCGTTCTCCTGTATGGGGAACATGTCGTCGAACCCTAGGTCCTCAAGAGCTTCTAAAATCTCGTCTCGTAATGGCAATTCTATGAATTTCATGTTAATCGTGTCGCTGAATGCTAAATCCTTTCACGTTACGTGAGGGTGCATTTAAAGGGTATCTATGATAAAAAACCGCGTTTTTGGACTCATTACACAACTTCAATAATTCTATAAACACAGGAAACTGGTTACTTTCCATGAACCAGTTGAAGTTCGATATCATCATCAAGAACGGGAGGGTCATGGACGGCTCGGGGAACACGTGGTACCATGCGGACGTTGGCATCAAAGGCAGCAGAATAACGGAGATAAACGACCTCAGTAACGCGACTGCCAGCCGGGTAATCAACGCAAAAGGCATGATCGTCGCACCAGGGTTCATAGACATCCACAGTCACAGCGATTACCCAGTCCTCATCGAACCCGAAGTGCACAGCAAGATCAGGCAGGGGGTCACCACTGAGGTGATAGGCAACTGCGGAAGCTCTGCGGCACCCATGAACAAGATCCTCAGCGAATACCGTGAAAAGTACGATAAATCCCAATTAGGCGAGAAGTTCGCGTTCAGCTGGAACTCAATGAAGGAGTACCTTGACATAATCCGCGTCAAAGGCGCCAGCTTCAACATCGTTCCCTTGACAGGTCACGGCACACTCCGCCAGAACATCATAGGCAACGACAACAGGGCACCCACCGGGCCTGAGCTCAACGATATGAAGGAGCTCCTTACACGGTCACTAGATGAAGGGTCGTGGGGGCTGTCAACTGGCCTCATCTACACCCCAAACCTGTACGCGAAAACTGATGAGATCATCGAGCTCGTCAGGATACTTGAGAAATACGATGGGCTATACACCAGCCACATCAGGGGAGAGGGGGACACCCTTATCGAGGCCCTGGAGGAGGCCATCTCAATAGGCAAAGAGACCGGCGTCAGTGTACAAGTATCACATTTCAAAGCATGCGGCAGCAGGAACTGGGGAAAAACAGAGGACACTCTAAAAATGATACAGGACGCTCGGGATAGCGACATTGATATCACGTTCGACCAGTACCCATACATCGCGTCCAGCACGGGACTAGCCTCGATACTCCCACCATGGGCCCATGAAGGCGGCGCGGAGAAGCTGCTCCAGAGAATCAGCGATTCGGAGACACGGGAGAAGCTAAGGGCAGAACCAACAGAGGAGATGGAAGATTGGACACGGATACTCATCGCCCACGCCGCCAACAACCCAAAGTACGAAGGAAAAACGGTCCAAGAGATAGCTGACCTGGAGAAAAAGACATCTTTCGACGCCATGTGTGACCTCTTGCTGGCAGAGGACGCCCAGGTCATGGTTATCCTTTACGAGATGTGCGAGGAGGACGTTCAGAGGGTCATGCAGGACCCCAACGGCATGATCGGTAGCGACGGTAGGGCCATGTCCCCGGACGGGGTGTTCGGGGGAAGCAAGTTCCACCCGAGGTACTACGGGACGTTCCCCCGTGTGCTGGGATACTATGTCAGGAAGGGCGTCATTAGCCTGCAGGAGGCGGTACGTAAGATGACAAGCGCCCCCGCCCAGCGCCTCGGCATCAAGGACAGGGGGCTCATCAAGGAGGGGCTAAAGGCGGATATCACCGTGTTCGACCCTGATACAGTGAAGGACGAGGCAACGTTCATCGACCCCCACATGTACGCCACAGGCATCCCATACGTCATCGTGAACGGAGTTGTGGTCATCGATGATGGGGAACACACAGGGGCATTACCGGGTACACCCCTCGTCAGACCCACAACCTAACCCCGAAACATCAAAACCCGGAAACGGGTAGACCACGACTGGATCAGCAGGCTTTATCTGAAATTGGTTTGTGATACGGTCACCGTCGTCTAATCCGGCCCCTGCAGGTAATCCACGACTTTTACGACTTTTCCTTGCCTTGTGTAAACCCTGGGAACGCGTCGAGAGATGCCTGAGACAACCTCGTCGGGTATCGATCCCATCCACCCTGCAACATCTTCGACCCTTGGCTCACCTGATAGCCCGTCGCCGAACAGGGTGACCGTGCTTCCCCGAAGAGGGTTCTTCAGACCTGTGAGATCAACCATTGATTGATCCATACATACTCGCCCGATCACGGGGGCTCTAACTCCCTCGACCCAGACCTCGGCTTTATTGGACAGGATCCGGCTGTACCCGTCGGCGTACCCCACTGAGAGGCTCCCTATGATGCTCTCACTCTCTGTGGTATAGGTGAGTCCGTAGCTGATACCGGTACCAGGGGGCACTGTTTTCACGTGAGTGACCCTAGTTTTGAAGGACATCGCTGGCTTGAGCACAAGTCTATCCCGCGGCGCGTCCCCTGATGGGTAGACGCCGTACAGTATGCACCCTGGCCTCACCATGTTCAGGCCGTACTCGGGGAGATCCATTATCGCGGCGCTGTTTGATGCATGTTTGATGGGGATACTGATACCGCGCTCTGATAGCAGTTTAAGGAACGTCTTGAACGAGTCGAACTGTTTTACAGTATAGTTTTTGTCTTTGGAGTCGGCAAGCGCGAAATGTGTGAATATTCCCTCGATGTTGATGTTGGGTAACCGGTTAATCTCGCTGATGGTGGTCAATGATGCTTCGTCTGTCTGAAACCCGATCCTTCCAAGCCCAGTGTCAACCTTGATATGGATATCCGTTGTCACACCCAGTTCATCAGCGGCATGTGACAGAGTTTCTGCGACCTCAACGGTGTAGACCGTGGGAGTCACGCTCCACCTGAGGATGGCCCCCGCTTGTCCCGGTGAGGTGTACCCAAGGATAAGCACAGGGGAGGATATCCCTGCCCTGCGTAGTTCAATAGCCTCAGACAGGGTAGCCACCGCCAGCGAATCGGCCCCGTTCTCAAGGAACAACTTGGAACACTCGACCGCTCCGTGCCCATACGCGTTCGCCTTAACAACAGCCACCATCATCGACTCGCATGGCACAATCTTGCGTATGGCCTCGATATTGTGGCGGAGGGAGTCCAGGTTGATCTCCGCCCAAACAGGCATCACAGGGGCTTGCATGTTGACTTTGTTAGCTGTTTAACGATAAATAGTTTAACTGCTCCCCGATTCACGAATCCCGAAGCAAGCGCTTCGGTTTCAGTCTCTTCGATCGGGGAGGCCGTTGAACTGGTCGGTGAAAAGCTTAGGCTGGGGAATGCTTATCTTCTATCCCACAGAGCACATGAGTTCAGGTTGCCTGATTAGGTTCAGCCGTAAGTTTTTCAATGCCCCCCGTAGATATAATGCCATGCTACAGAGCACATTATACACTCTGATCGCGACCTTTTTGGTCAGCCTATCATCATTTATCGGTATCTTCACGATCAGTCTGAACGAGAAGACTCTACACAAAATGCTCACAATCCTGGTCGCGTACTCGGCGGGAACGATTCTAGGAGCAGCGTTGTTCGACCTCCTTCCAGAGGCTATAGAACTGGTAGATGAGGCCCTGGTTTACCCGATAATCGCATTCGGGTTCGTATTCTTCCTACTTCTTGAGCGAACCCTGTACTGGTACCACGGCCATGGCCACGGGCACGAGTTTGAGCACAAGGATGCAGTGACAAAAGATTTCGCGTACCTGAACCTCATCGGGGACTTTATCCATAACTTCATTGACGGCATGATTATCGCGGCAAGCTTCGCAAACAGTATGACTCTAGGGATCGCATCAGCAATCGCCGTCGTGTTCCATGAGCTACCCCAGGAAATGGGAGACTACGGAATTCTGATATACGCCGGGATGGAAAAAAGGAGGGCATTGATCCTCAACTCTCTTGCATCTGTCTCAGTGGTGGTGGGGGGATTATTCGGCTCATTCTTCCTAAGCATGGTCGAAAACCTTGAGGGTTACATGGTAGCCTTCAGCGCCGGGGCCTTCATTTTCCTCTCCGCTAGCGAGCTCATACCAGAGATGCACGAGGAGAACGACAGGAGCAAGGCGTTGATACAGCTATTTGTGCTGATCCTAGGCATGCTAACCATTTACATGCTTGGAGTCTGGCTCCCCCATGAGTAGCCCTATAAGCCATAACTCAAGTTGAACTGTGAATGAAGATCGTTAAGGCCGACGAGGAAGGGCTAAGGGCAACCGCGGCAACCATGAGAAACGGGGGAGTGGTCATCTACCCAACCGAGACGGTGTACGGGATAGGGTGCCTACCCAGCGACCCCGACGCAACGAAGAGGATATGCGAGATCAAAGGCAGGGCGGAGAACCCGCTCCCATTAATCTGCAGCGACATTGAAATGGCGAGAAAGATATGCAAGTTTAACGTAACCGCCGAGAAGCTGGCGAAGGCGTTCTGGCCAGGCCCGTTGATGTTCATCCTGCCATCAAAAGTCATTTACCCTATGTGGGTGAGCCATGGAAAGAAAACAATCGGTCTTAGAGTACCCGGTTCCGATGTTTCTAGAAAGCTTACGGAACTGGCAGGGGGCGTGATTGTAAGCACCAGTGCCAATAAAGCGGGTGAGCCACCAGCTACCACCGCCAAGGAGGCTCAAAGTCAAACAGGTTTCAAGGTAGATCTTGTTCTCGATGGCGGCCCGTCGACTGGGGGTCAGTCGTCCACAATAATTGATCTGAGCGGCAAAGAGATGTGGATACTTAGAAGCGGACCCATCACTGGCACCCAGATAATGGAAGCGCTGAAACGCTAGAGCTTCCAGCCTTTTTCAACAAGGTACGCGATACTCTGGTTCTCTGGTGTTCCAACCGCCATTGCCACTGGCTCACATTTAGTCCTGAACACATACATGGTGGGGCAGGGCACTGGGTTCTCAGTCATTGTTTCCCAGTTGGCCATACCTTTGGCCACAATGAGGTCAGCCTTGTTGTACCTATCTATGAACCACTGGGGTGACAAGTCGAGCCTGATTCCGATGGCATCTGCTCCCGTCGTTATTAACTCATCAGCTGCTTCGTCCATCCCAACCATTAGGGCATCCTCCATCAACGCGTCGTTGAGCGCAGGTGCACCATTCTTGACGGCAACAGTCACTCGTGCGCCTAGCCTCCTCAGCTCCTTGACAAGAAGGGTGTCAAGGGCGATCTCCCCCGCGTTGTCGGTAAGGTAAAGCAGGTTCGTGCCTTCCTTGATCATTGATTTCAACTCGTCGGTGCCGTCGATATACAGAGGATTATCGAGGAACTCAAGGGCGTCCTCAAGGTTCGCATTTACCTCGGGAAGATCATAATCGATGACGTTACCGAGGCACGCAATCTTTATGGCGGTCCTGAGCTTCTCGTCGTCCTCGGTCTCGTCGAGCCTAGCTTTCAAACTCGGTAGAATTGATAGCGCCAGTTCATTCTCCTTGATCTTACGCTCCTTGTACGGGTCCTGACAGCCCGTTATTCTTGTAATCAGCACCCCTCTATCGTTACCGAGGATTGAAGGGATGGTGTCGGGACCGAAATCAGTGCCCATGAGAGTCAACATGGCGTCCATTGCCTCGAATCGCTTCGCCTCATCGTCTGTGCTGAGCTTGATCATATTGTAGCCCCTGTGGAGGAGGCAGTAACCGCAACGCGAGCCGACCTTCAAAGTAATCAAGGGCTCATAATCCACGTAATATAAAAAGGATTCAAGGTGTATAGGTGGCATAATGGACTATAACATACTGGCAACCACGGAGAAGATCACCATGAGCGCGGCCAGCAGCCAGCTATGGATGAACCTCAGGGCCATAGGCGACCCCGAGCCAAAGGTCAGCAGGTCGAGGATCAAGGGCATAGTGATGGCCGAGACCACGCTGAACCCCATCGAGGCCATCATAAAGCTCAGAGAGCACATGGAGTCAGATGTTGACAGGTACGAAAGGCTCTTCAGGATCTTCCCCATAGTGGCCAGAGTGCCTACGGAGGTTGAGGACATCGTGGAAGAGGTCAAGAGGCAAGCGGGCGTCATCGAGGAGGGCCAAAAGTTCAGGATAACCCTTGAGAAGAGGGAGACCGAGTTCCGCAGCCTAGAGATAATCGACCCCGTTGCCGCCATCGTTGACAGAGAGGTTGACCTGAATAACCCCGACTGGGTTATACTCATCGAAGTCATGGGAAAGATGACTGGAATATCGGTGATGCCTCCAGAAGGAATGCTAAACGTCCAGAAGGAAAGATACGCCCTATCTACGAAGGCTAAGTAGGGACCCTTTTTCAGATATCAGACTTGCAAGAGCCTCGCTTCTATCTGCCCCAACGGTATCAATGGCTGCTTCGGTTATCCCATAGAGTTCTTTGATAGATTCATACTTCTCAGGGGTAATATCAAGGACGGAATCATCAACGATACCCAGGCTCGATGCGATAGCTTCCGAGAGCTTGTACTCCTCGTTCGTTGAGAGCACGGCTACCGCCACAGCCTCCGTTTTCTTTGACACACCGATAAGCCCGATCGCCTTATTGATCTGGTTCTCGCAAGCAGCATACAGCAACATCTCCACGTTGAGGTTGTTACTGATGTTGAGGCCGTTCCTTATGGCGTAATCGGCATTCGCAGCCGCATAATAGATGTGGTTAGGCCCAGCAATCTTGTCAGCATCGAAAAGCTGGTACTTGATACCATCAGCAAGCACATCAAGCTCCTTGAGAATCTCATTGATATCCTGCACGGACACGCCTCTTGCCCCAGTGACGGTCAATTCGAGCTTCGATTCGGTTATCCTGTAAGTGTATGGCATCCCTGTTCACCAGTGTTGCTTTTTTCCTACCATTGGGAGTGGTTTAAACGTATCTCAAGTGGATGGTAATCTTTTTACACATCAAATGGCTCAACAAGTTTAGACCAATTACAGGTTATTACTATGTCAGATTACGAAGATGAACCCCAGATGAAAATCGGGGATTTGAAGAGTTTTTCAAGGAAGGTTTACACGGTCGCCAAGGTCATAAGCATCGGCGAGGTCAGAGAGGTTACCTCTAGGAACGACAACACCTCTCACCAGGTATGTGAGGCGCTAATCGCCGACGACACCGGAAGTGTCTACCTGACTCTGTGGGATGATAACATCAGCCAGATCGAGGAGGACATGATCCTCAAGCTGGACAACGCCTATGTCAACGTGTTCAAGGCCAGCATGAGATTGAACCTAGGCAGGTACGGAAACTTCACCGTACTTGAAGAGGCTCTCTTCGATGAGATAGACCTTGAGAACAACGTCTCGGCACAGCAGGTCGAGTACGAGAACAGAAGGCCATTCGCCCGAGGCCGAAGCAGAAGATACTAATCTTCACCCAATTTTTGCCAGCACATCTTTTATGCTATGAAAAGCCCAGAGGGTACGTTGATTCAATGAGCAAGATAAGAGTGGGAATTCCCAAACTGGGTTTCAGCGGCAATCTAGGAAGATCAGAAGATGATCAGGGCCCCAAGACGATGGAAGAGGGGGGAATGATTCCCATGCTAGAGGAAATGGGATGTGAGATAGTGGAAAGCGTCTACGCGAAACTGAGCCCAGAAGAGGAGAAAGTCTACGGCGCGAGGCTCAGGTTGGGGCTCGCCAGCAGTAACTTGGCAGATATAGTGGCCAAGCAGATCCAGGAAGGGATACTACCCATTGGACTGATGGCTAACTGCAACGGCTTAATGGGAATGCTAGCCGGCCACCAGAGGGCAAGCGGTTCATGGAAACCTCTCAGGGTCGGTCTGATATGGATCGACGCCCATGGTGACTTCAACACTCCCGAGACGAGCCTTAGCGGTATGATGGGAGGGATGCCCGTAGCAATCAGTACGGGACTTTGCCTACACCACATCCGACGAGCTTGCGGTATTGATCCACCACTCCCAATCAGCTATGTTACCATGGTAGGAGTAAGAGACACCGACCCATGGGAGCAGAATCTCATAGATACACATGGAATACCTCAGATCTCAGTCGCGGACCTGAAGGAGGGAAGCCCCAAGATTTACGAGGAGATGGAGAGGCTGGCCGCACTGACGGACATAATCTACGTCCACGTTGACCTCGATATACTTGACCCTGATGATATCCCCGGGGCAAATCTACCGGTGGAGAATGGCCCAACCGCAGACGAGCTGGGTGATGCATTAGAAATCATGTTCAAGCACCCGAAAGCAGCAGGATACGGTATGGCATCTTATCCATGGAGAAGAGACCTTGAACGAAAAGGATTGAAATCGGTGTACAGACTCGTCGAGGGCGTCATCAAAGGCGTGAAAAGCAGGGACTAAAATCCCTCAACAAAAGGAAACCTGAGAGGGTTTAGATCACGAACTCTTCGTGCTCTACAGCCCTATTTTTTATCCCAAGCTTAGCGACTGACAGCTTGCGACCGCCGTGGAGCTCAACCTCGGCCTCTCCGGCGCAAAGCGCGTCCGCCACTCTACCTATTGCATCCCCTTTCATGATGCCGCTGCCGCTCCCGCATCCAACGTAGACGAACCCTTTCTCGCCGTATATGACGGGGGTCTCGTCGAAGCTGTTGATGGCGTATTGTCCCGCCCAGCTGTTCATGGGCCGTACGTCCTCGAACTCGCCGAAGTACATGACCAGAGCGTGGTAGATATTGTTGGTGTAGTAGTCGTCCTCGGCCTGGGGGTCTTCCTCCAGCTCGAACTTCCTGGGGAAGGTATCCGCGCAGCCGAGCCAGATGCTCCCCTCGGAGAGCTCAGCTTTCAGGAATATGCCAGCGGTGGGCAGGACGATAAGGGGAAGCGCGTTCTCGTGGTTCAGTCCCTCGGTCCTCATGACGGGCTCTAGTTTTGGATCCTTGAAAGCGAAAAGCTGCCTCTTTTTTGGCCTCTGGAAACTGTCGAGACCGACAGGATCCATGAGCTGGTGAGCCCACACCCCGCATGCAACTACTGTTGTTCCAGCAGTTATCTCGTCATCTGATGTCTTGACACCCGAGATCACCTTTTCCTGCCACACGAATGGCTCTCCAGGTATCTCCAGCTCCATCTCAGGCTTCACTATGAGCTCGGTGGCCTCGGTGTTGTACTTGACCTCGCCCCCCAGCTTCAGGAACTCGGCCTCATAAGCCCGAACAAGCGCATCCGCGTCGAGGCTGCCACATTTCCTACCATAGACCCCATAGTCAACGTTTTTGAGCCCCAGCATCTCTGCCTCCTCGTCGTCCCCGAAATCAGTCATCAGCGAGGGAACCTTGGCCTCAATCTCCTCCCTGTTGTAGACCTCCAGCTCGACACCTCTCTCCTTCAAACCCTCGACCGCAGGACGTATCTTCTCGTACTGCTCCTCGCTGAATAACCAAAGGTAACCGATGGACTCCATTTTCAGTTTGTGTCCCAGCTCCTCCATATGGAAGAAATAATCGATGCTTGAATCAGCCAGAAGATAGTTTGTCTCGCTAGTGAAGATGTTCCTAAACCCGCCCTCGCTCTTGGCACTGTTGCCCTGCGCCGGACCGCTGTACTTGTCAATAACCACAATTTTCTTGGACGGGTCCCGTTTCTTCATGTAATATGCCGTTGAGAGGCCCATTATACCTGCCCCGATCACCAAGGTGTCGCATTCCATACCGACAGAGTTTCGTCGATCAGATTTAATCTTAATTGTTAAGAGACGGGTAGCCTTCGACTACAGACTGTACTTTCATCAATCCCCATGCCACCCGACGGTGCGTCTGGCTTAATACATTAAATATAGTTGATGCTTTCGCTAGATGACTGAGTACTATACGGGGCAGGAACTGCTAAACCGGTACACAACGGAAAATCAGCTCTCCACTGGGAGCCCTGAGCTGGACAAACTGATAGGGGGCATCCAGCGTGGGCTGTTCTACTTCTTCTACGGCGAGAAAAAACTCATGGAGACGCTGTTCCAACATATGACCACGCGGGCACTTGCGGCCAATGAGAAGGGAAAACCCGTGGTAGTCTACATGCTCATGGGCAACTACAGGAAGGAACGCACCAACCTGGGTCTTGAGGAGCTAGCCGAGCTGGTCGAGGATTCAGGATTCCACATGTGGGAGGCATTGAAGCGTGTCCAAATATTCACAGCAAGCTCAGCAGACCAGCAGGTGCTCCTGGTTGAGGGGCTGATACAACTCCTCAAAGAGGAGAGCAACGTGAGCCTGGTGATCCTGAGGGGAATATACAAGCTGGCTAAAGACGACCCGCGGATCAGGAACCGCCACGTTGTCTACGAGGAGATCCAGATGTCCATCAACAGCCTTAGGAATATCTGCGCCGAGAAGCGGATACCCATAGTGGCATCAGGCCGCATCAGCGAGGAGAAGACCAAACTGAAGCCTATGCCAGAGAGCAGCATGTTCCTGAGACACTGCGCCAACATCATCATCTATCTCAGGGAAAGGAAAAAAGGGGCCAAGTACAACAGGGCGTTCCTCGTCGACCACCCTCTGAAGCCTCTGGGCTCAGTCGAGTATCATTACGTTGTTGATTTCAAGATGGGAAGAGAAACAAAGCCATTCAGGATGAGCTACCAGGAACTGGTGGACAAGCTCAGGAAGGAGTTCCAGGACCCCCTCAGAAGTGAGAACAGGAGAACGGCCTTCGACCTGCTGATACAGGCATGGTCGGACGAGCTAGGGGCTATGAGCTACGCCGAGTCGTTCAAAATGCTGGACTTGATGCTCATGATCTCGACGCTGGAGAATAGGAGCCTACTGGATAAGATGACTAATCAACTTGAGGTAGTGAACAGGAAACTCAGCAGGCTTGAGGATGGGCACGTGTGAGGCACAAGGGCTGGCTATTAGACCCTTATATCAGGGAGCGAAACGTGGTCTACTGGTTCAAAACCACTAAAGGTGAATCCATCAAGGTCGAGGAAAGGCACAACCCGATAATCATAGCCAAGCCCAAACCCGAGTACACCGTTGACAACCTGGTCTACCTCTTCGAGGAACATCCCTTCGTGATCTCGGCGAGCCCCGTTACGCGCTACACATCAATCCATAGGGAGGATAAGGCCCAGTACGTCGAGGTGAAGGTAGACATGGGCGACGACCTGGATGAGGTTGTCAGGTATGCTAATAGGCTGCGTGAGGTTGAAGAGCTGTTCAACATCGGCCTGATTCCCATCCAGTGGCACTTCATATACCGAGGCATCCAACCCAGCACACTCTGCGAGTTCACAGAGGAAAAAGGACGGTTAACATCAATCGAAAAGATCGATGACAGTGAGTGGCTTGAACCGCCACCGTGGAAAACCATGAAATTGGGCATATCAGACGGATACGAGGTATCGAAGGTCCAGATCACTGATGAACACGGGGAGACCGAATTACTCGATGGGCGGGAGGGCGTTATCCTACAGCATCTCAACGAAGCGATACTGGAGCAGAACCCCGATATCATAGTAATGGATGATCCTCGTTCGGCCACAAAGCACCTGGTGAGTAGGGCAAGAAAGAGGGACATCGACCTCAGGTTTGGCAGGGGGGGCGAGAGGTTCAGGGGCAGAATACTTCTGGGGTCTAGCAGCTACAACAGCGTCGGGCTGGTGGGGCTCGTGGAGCGGGCGAGGTTCACGTATGCCCCCATCGGAGTCTCAGCAGACTGGGAACCGGGGAAGACCATTGACAGCAGGCAGTGCGCTGAGGCGGTCAAGATGGGCGTAGTTGTACCGGGTATGAACGGTGGTTATGGGTTCAAATCCAGCGCATGGGACATGATCAGAAGTGATAGAGGAGGTATGATATTCAGCCCCAAGGCTGGGCTCCACGAGAACGTGGCCGCACTTGACTTTGAGAGCATGTTCCCCAATATCATAATCCATAGGAACGTGAGCTACGAGACGGTGACCGAGGACGGGATTGACACGTCAAAACCCGGTTTCATGGGGGGGTTCATGGGAGAGTTTCTCACAAGGCGGCTCATGTTCAAGCACGACAGGGCAAAATACTCGAAGTATAGCGATGAGTGGATGTGGGCCCAGCAAAGGCAGGCTGCTTTGAAACTGATGCTTGTAGTGGTCTACGGGTACAGCGGCTGCTACTCCAACAGATTCGCCAATGTCAGGGTCTTCCAGGAGATCAACAGGGAGGCGAGGAAATGCATGGTACACGCTTTGAGGGTCGCACAAGGCGACGGTTTTGAGGTAATCTACGGACCATTTGACTCACTCTTTGTCAAGAAGAAGGACGCGTCTAGGCAGGATTACACCGAGCTTTCAAACCACATCACTGAGGAAACGCTGCTGCCCATAAACCTAGATCATCACTTCAAGTACTTGGTTCTCCTGACCAAGACAACAGACCCCATGGTTGTAACAGCAAACAGGTACTATGCCAAACTCATGGACGGTGACCTCTTCTACAGGGGAATCGAGCTGAGGAGACACGACACGCCGAAATTCATCAACAATATGCAGACGGAGATGCTGAACACCATGTTCAGGCACGAGACAGTGGAACAGGTCAGGACGGGGGGGTTGCAGGAGGCCCATGACGTGGCGGCGAGAGCAATAACCAGGATCAGACTAGGGAAGGTTGACCCCAGGGAGCTCATCATATCAAAGCGACTCAGGAGGGAGCTCAAGGAGTACAAGTCAAGGCAGCCCCACATAGTCGCGGCGATGCTGGGCAACGCCACCAACATCTCTGAGTACATACTGTTGAACGCCGAGAGCCCCAACCCTATGCTCAGGGTCCTGCCGAAATCCATGATAGATGACGCGCATAGAAAGTACGACAAGAAAAAATATGCCTCCATGGTGAGGCGGGCTGCATGGAATCTGCTGCGACCATTCGTCCCTGGCGAGAGGAGCATCGGGACAAGACTATACGAGAAGACCAACTTGGACTCCTTCGCCTAGTTATTTAATACCAGTAAACGTACTTCTTCGCCATGTCTGGTAACTGGTGGGATATTCTACCCCGAAAAGCGTACACAAACCTCGAAAAAGTGGAGACGAAACAGCCCTGGTACTCGGTATATAGACTCCATGACTGGCTCTACTGCATCTACGAGGACGGCCAGTACGACGAGGCGGTCATGTATCTCGTAATCGGAGAGAAAGAGGCTATTGTCATCGACGGAGGCACAGGCATAGGCAGACTTGACCTGCTCGTGGAAGAGTTGACAAACAAGCCATACTACCTCGTGCTCACCCACACCCACAACGACCACATCGGAGGATGCAAGCACTTCAACGACATAGCCCTCATGAATTCACCTCAGGGAAGGGAGAGCGCAGCAAAGGGACTGGGCAAGGAAAAGATGGGCGAGATTATCCAACCCGGCTACGTGTGGAAGGATTACCCCAAAGGCTTTGACCCTGACAGTTACTGCGCGCCCCCCTACACGGTGACCCGTTGGCTCAAAGACGGGGATATCATTGACCTAGGGGGGAGAAAACTAGAAGTATTGTACACCCCGGGGCACAGCAACGACCACGTCTGCCTCCTTGACAGAGACGCCCGATACCTTTTCACGGGGGATCTCTACTACACGGGCGGGGTCACGAGCTATCTCCCATGGGGGGACCACGACCAGTTCATCGACAGCTGCAGGAGGCTCGTTGATCTAGCCCCCCACTACGACTGGCTTATGTCAGCACACAACGAGCCCAACGTGGAGAAGGAGCAGATGAAGGAAATGTACGAGGCAGCGGTAGCCATCAAGGATGGAACAGCCACCGAATACAGGGAGAGCAGATCGGTCGCCGTCAACTATGACCTCAAGGTCAGGAGGTACCAGTTCGAGAGGTTCAGCCTGACGGTCAGGGACTCGCTGTGACAAGCTGAGAGGCGGCGAGAAAATATAGTTACCCCCACCACATTGAAAATATTTATTCTCGTTAGTACCAGTTGTCGGAACGAGAAAAGGGATTAGTGGACGACGCCCAGGCGGTTCAACTCGTCTCTGAGCACGTCCGCCGTCTGCTTAAAGCCGGTCTGCTGCTCCACGTACTCATCGCCGCTGATAACGCCTTGCTTGAACTGGCTGTCCAGACCAGCAAGGGTTGTCTCTATCTCGCTGACCCTCTGCCTCAAGTGATCTGCGTAGTCACCGGAGTGACCTTCATGGGACTCAGCGGTAGGGGAAACATCGGCCTGTACAACGCCGTCGTTTATCCTCAATATCCTGTCAGAGACCCTTGCGATGCTTGGGTCGTGGGTAACCATGATGATTGTCTTGCCAAGCTCCTTGTTCACCTTGCGTAAGTACTGGACGACAATGGCCGCGTTCTCGGTGTCAAGCTCCCCAGTGGGCTCGTCAGCAAGGACCAGCGGTGGGTCGTTAGCCAGTGCAGCCGCGAGGGCTATTCTCTGCTGTTCCCCGCCGCTCAGCTCACCTGGCTTGTGGTCCTTCCTTTCCAGCATACCCACCACGCCAAGCAACTCATTGACTCTCGCGTTCCTCTCCTCGGCCTTTATGCCGAGAGCAGCCATCGGTAGCTCAACGTTCTCGGCTGCTGTGAGGGTAGAAATTAGGTTCATGTTCTGGAATACGTGGCCAACGGTCTCCCGCCTAAAGTTAACCAGTTCACTGACATTCATGCCAGTGAGGTCGGTCTCGAAGACCTTGACGCTTCCAGCGGTAGCCTTGTCAAGCCCACCGATGATGTTTAGCAAAGTGGATTTTCCACTGCCTGAAACTCCGATGATGGCAACCATCTCGCCCCTTCGGACGTTCACGTTCAGGCCCCTAAGAGCCTGGACCTCGATGTCGCCTAGCTTGTATATCTTAATCAGATCTCTTACGATAACCGCGTTTCTTGTACTCATTTTTATTCCTCCAGTCTTAGATCCGGCTCCGCCGAGATCCTGTTAATTGCCACCACTATAGGTACAATGGTGGACACGATTATTAGCCCGATGATGGCCCCTAGCTGTACTATTGCACTGGTCGGGAATACCACCCTGTAGCTGAATATGAACCCAAGCGTGTTGTTAAGCAGGTTCACCACACCGTACAGCGTAATAATGCCCACAAAACTACCGAGGGCTATTGCAAATATGTCCATCCCTAGGTGCTCCGTGAGCATCGTAATCGCCAGCTGACGCGGGCTATAACCCCTTATGACCATGATGGTAAGCTCCTTCCTTCTGCTGCGGATCATTGTAGTAATTATTAAAACCACCCCAACAGATGCAACCAGCCCCGCAAAGTACGTTCCAAGAACCTGAATATGCTTAGGTCCAGACAATAAAACGTTGTTAAGTGCATACCTCTGGTTGATCTCAGCTACATCGACGCGTTGAACGTCTAGGTCAATATCCTCCAAGACGATTTTGATGGCATCGACATCGATGCCGGGTTCTAGGTTCAGTACAATTCTCCTTTGGTCGATGTACCGCTCCTTGATCTGCTCCATGAAAGTGTGGCTTGCGAACATCATTGGATTGCTCGGGATGTAGTTGTCCGTTGTGATCTTTCCGTAGAACCCAACGATCCGGACCTGATATGTTCGACCGGCCGTCTGAATCAACATAGTGTTGTTCACGCTGAGTCCCAGTGCCTGTCCTGCCCCATATTCGAGTATAGCCCCGTTTTCAAGAGCATCCATTTTTTTGAACATGTTAGGATCATTAGCGAATCCCAGCGGTAGGAAAGCAGTCTCCTCCCAGACAAGGGGATCAATCCCTCGTACAGGTATAACGCCTAGGCTTGTATCCGGGTTGAAGAGCACCTCTATACTCGCCGACTCAACTCCGTCTAATTCAAGTATCTTCTCAAGCACCTGTTCGGACTCTTGCCCCTCAAAAAGCCAAACAGCGGCATCCGCTCCAACCGCGAAGTTAACTGCAGAGCCTAGAAAGTCCTCGCTCAAGGCGACGTTTCCGATGACGGTGAAGCTGTAACCTACAATGAGAGCTACCATGAATGTCGAGGCTGCCGTCCTCTTCAGGTTCCTCCTGCTGCTTAGAGCGGATAGCTTGGCGACATCCCCCACGAACATTCCTGCAAACTTCGTGAGCAGGGTCTGATACCAAGGAGCATACTGGACAAACAGCTTCGTGAATCCCCAGAAAAGAAGGATTGGAGAGATATAACTGAGCATATAGTCAGTGCCCCACCATGTCTGGAATATCACGTTAATGACAAGATTGCTAGTGGATGGCCTGAACTGCTCCACGGTTATACCCAGATAGATCATCAATGTACGGTATAGACCTAAGGATAGAGCGAGCATAGGCTCAAAAATTGAGAACTCGGCCTCATCGTCTGTAATGTGCTCCCTGAGAGCCTCTACCATGTTAACTTGAGTCGCCCTCTGTGCTGGTCTGTAAAGAGAGATAAGTGAAAGAGCAAGTGTGAAAGCAAATACCGTCCCGACGGTTATCGGTGATATTGAGGAAATCAAGTCAACGACCCCAACGTCTTTGATAATGAATGGAAGTACAAGGCTACTGCCTATCAGACCAACAAATCCTGCGAAAACAGCCACGACAAACCCTTCAAACAGGAGAATGTACAAGATCTGCTTGTGGTTCATTCCACGGGTCAAAAGGAGACCGATCTCCCTCTTCCTCATGCCGAACAAAACCTCAGATATTGTCAATCCAAGGTACCACGCGGTGAAGAATACTGGAAGACTGACTATGATCGTACTAGTCTTCATCTGATCGGAGTTGTTCTTGATGGAGTACAGCATCTCGCCCAAGAAATTTCTGGGTGTGAAGTAGAACTCCGCTCCCTCTGAGTTAATTTGCTCGGTAATGGCATTGATGGTCTCCATTGAACCGTCAAGATCCCAGGGGTTGACAAGCCCTTCTCGGTCTAGTGAGATAAGGGCCACGCCGAACTGGTCACTTACAGGTCTCCGCTCATCCACGAAGATCTCCTCCATGATATCCATGTAAGTCTCCTCGCTCATCATCACCAAATTGTAGCTCGGACGCTTCTGGCTTGGATCGTTTTTACTGAACAGGCTCTGAAGATAAGCCTCGTACCTGCTGACAAAAAGCGTCCATTCCTCGTCCTCAACACCCACAGCATCCGCTAATGGGAGCTTGAATCGCCTCATCTCGAACCCAGGGGGACTTTTCCAGAGGTAGGTTTCCAGCTCTATAATCACGGTACCATTATCAACGAAAAGAGGTGAGTCTGAGGAGCTGGAGTCAAAGTATACCATACCGTGTTCAAACTGATCAACTCCCACAAGACCCTCGTAGAATATGGAATCATCAGGGATGGCTACCAGATAGACGCCTTCAATCGAGGTATTAACGGTCCCAGGCTCGAAAAGTCGAACCGGGGTCCGCATGAAATAATCTAATCGTTCAACGCCTTCAACGGGTCCGAAGAATTCGTCTATCTCGGATATCCGGGTCTTTGTAATATTCTTGTCAGGGGCCATGGATATGATATCGTATGGAGCTGACTCAAACACCTGATCCAAGGATTTTGCGCCTATTACATCCGCTCCCTGAAGAATACCCGCGAAAAGGGTCGAGGCAAGCGCGACGCTTAGGAAAAGAGACAGGAAGAGTCCTTTACTCCTAATAATCCGTTTTATGGCGTAATTGAACATCTCTAAACAGTCGCGGCACCTGTTTAAAAAAACTTGCTAAAATAAAGGTAATCAAGAAAAAAAGTAACAGAAACTGTCGTTTCTTTAAATACTAATGTTTATATCGACTGCTCTGTTTTCACCTCCAGTGAATTTAATGTTCCAATTACTTGGACAACTATTACAACAAGATAGCGAGATCGGGATGATACTGCAATCACTGTTCAGTTTTGCTTTTATCATATACTTATTCTACGCACAACGTATCCAGGCCATGACCATGCTGCGTCAAATAGAGACCAGCCTCCGAAAAGTCAAGAGCCTCCGTGATGACGGACGAAAAATCGCGATCGAGGCCATCAAGAAATTCGGCAAGCCCGAGAGGGACCCCACGCCACAGGTCGAGAGGTTCATGGATCACTTTATGATCCCACCCATCAACATGGATCCATCTGGTGTGGTACAGAAGCTTGGAAAGATAATCAACGTGAGAGAGTTCACTTTCGAACGTGAGGTAGCCCAGATGGCCCCTGAGGCAACTCCAGCTCAGAGGAACAACTTGGAGAACCTGCTTGAAGCGGGACTTGCCTTGAACATCTTCTACAAAGTCATTAGGCACTATTACCTGATGGGCAAGAAGACCATGAACATCTACGTTATCATGCAAATCCACATGATCCTACCCCAACTAATCCAGCAAATCGAGGCGTACAGCGCAGCGTTACAGGCGTTCAGGGACGGTATCCCTATCGGGGACACAGTTGGACCAATCGTGGCAGCAAAGCTACTTGACGGCGCAGAGGTCTACGAAGTGGCAAAGGAGATGGCCGCAGGTGAGATCGATTACGAGGGACGCAGGATCATCATAACCAAGGCTTGGGGACCAGGCGGAAGCGTCGGGAAGCCAGGTGACGCCATCCGGAACATCCTTGACAAGGAAAAAGGAAAGGTCAAGATGTTAATCACCGTTGACGCAGCCGGTAAGCTTGAAGGCGAGGGAGTCGGTGAAATCGCCGAGGGCGTAGGAGCCGCGATAGGCGGTCCGGGCGTCGAGAAGTACAAGATAGAGCTAGCCGCCACCGAATACGAGGTTCCAATGTTCGCTGTAGCGATCAAACAGGGAATGGAACACGTTGTGGCACCACTGGTCGAGGAACTCATGGACGCCACCGACAAGGCAGTTAGCAGTGTGAAAGGAATGATACTTGAGTACAGCGAGGAAGGCGACACGGTAATCGTGGCTGGAATCGGTAACACAGTGGGAGTGGCACAATGAGACTAATGGCAGACGAAGGAAACGCTAGGCCACTAGCAAGCGGAGCAAGCCAGAACTTGGTGAGCCTCGTACTGATGGTAGTGGTTGGAGCAATCGCAATGGTAAGCCTATACATGGGCTTCCAGGAATACGGCAACAACGAAATTGAGACGGCTTTCATGTACATACTCATCGGCGTCTCGGGTTTCGCTGCAATAGGCTTCAACTTCTTCAGGGCAAAGCCCGTGGCAAAGCAGACCAAGGGACCCAAAGTGGTAGAAGTGGTCACAACTCTAGAGTGTCCACAGTGTAACCTCAAGAGGGTTAGGGCACACCAGGTAGGCGATTATATCTTCAAGAAGGACGAACCCTGCACACGGTGCGAGGGCAACATGGTCATCACGAGGATAAACGCCCGCAAGGACCCAAAAGATAAGAAAAACTAAACGGTAGTAACCTCACAGCCGTCCTCGGTTACGATGACGCTGTGCTCCGCTTGGGCTACCATCCCTCTGGTTCTTTCTAGTAGTTGGGGGTAGCTCGTTACAACTTTTGATTTCAGCAACTCTTTGAACGCCGCCTCACCCTCTGACCCTTTGAATTTTCTCAGGACCCACCGGGAAGCGAAGGGCAATGTCTTGTACTCGCTCTGGATGAACTTCATCATTATCTTCGCCCTGCCTTTGACGTTTCTCTTCTTCTGCATTAGATAGATATTGCTAGGAGGACCATCAGTCACCTGACCGTTAGCGGACCGAGGAACCGCGAAAGGCTCGATAGCGTAAACATCCCCCTCCTGAATAGTATGGCTACCGAACCCACCAACGTTAGGAATACTGTAACCCGGGCAGTGAACTACATACCTGGCTAACTTGTGCCCCGTCAGATTGCTAATTGGACGAGCCCCCTTACCGTTGATGGCATTCTCGATAGCGGACCCAATGACATTTGCCTTTATTCCAGGTCTAATTGTCTGAATCGCCGCATCCAGCCCCGCCTTTGCCGCCTCAACCAGGTACTCATATTCAGAGTCAAAACACTTGGTGACAGCAGTATCTGCGATATAACCATCGACATGAACACCGATATCAAGTTTAACAAGCGACTTTTCTGGGATCACGGTCTTGTCATTGATGGGTGAACAGTAATGCGCCGCTACATGGTTGATATCCACGTTAGTGGGAAACGCCATCTTGGCCCCTTGCTCAGCCACCCTCCTGTTCACTACATCGCATATGTCAACAATCTTGATACCCGGCTCGATCTCCTTTATCGTGTTATCTCTAACCTTGGCGGCTATCCTACCCGCCTCCCTGAGGGCATCAAGAGGGTCCATGACGTCTATGATACAAATGAAATGAAAAAGGATTACCCTAAAAAGGGTCTATTTCACGACGAGGATCGGCTTCGTACAGCTCTCAACGACATTCCTGCTGGTACTGCCCAATATCCAGCCCGTAATGCCACCTATGCCCCGGCTACCGATGACAATCAGGTCAGCATCGTATTCCTCAGCTGCATTCACAATTGTGCTGGATGGTCTACCCTCCAAGAGCATGGTCTCAACCTTCATATCAGGGAAATGGTCGCTGATATCCTTCCGAGCCTCTTCTAGGCTCTTGTTATAGATATCCTTCATCTTGTCCTGGTACTCGCCCATATCCTGAGCCGCCGTAATGGGTGCCGCTCCGAACCCCTCGTCAGGGAAGACTGGCATCATAACCCGGGGTACAACTGACAGGATCAACAAATCAGAGTTGGATGGCTCCGCAAAGTTCACGGCGTGATCAAGGGCATGCTTGCTTGCCTCGGATCCGTCAAACGCTACGAGTATCTTCTTGTACATAATCTCTCACGTAATACGGTCTTTTCGGGCTATAAAAACCAATCAGGGGTTAATTACCAAGGGTCTGAAGAACCTTGAGATCCCCATAGCGGTTGACAATGTTGGACCATTCCTCCTCGTCATAGAAACTGCACAGACCTTTGCCATACTGCTTGGCCACCTCAAGGGCGAACCTCGCAGCCTCTTCTATGTCAGTGGGATGGCTCGCACCTGTGCCGCATCCTGGTACGGGAACCTGGGAGGTTATCGCCAAGCCAACTACGGGTCTATCTGTCGCCGTGCAGGGCTGCATGATGCTATTAATGTGATATAGATCGTTCCCGTAAGGAGTGATGTCCTGTGTTGTTATTGGACAGACCTTGGGCATCTCACCAGTTGTCCAGCTCATGATATCGAGGAGACTATCACTTACTTTGAGTATCCAACCATCTTTCACTGTCGCAGTGATGGCAAAACCCCTCCAGTTAGCTACTCGATTCCCCTTGGTGGTATCCACACTCAGTATTGCGTCCATTTCGGAGTCCACTTCCTCTCTGTTCATAGTAGCGGTGTCAACAGGGCTACCCATGAATGGGACAGGCTTGTGAGGCTGAACGGGCGCATCAGGACAGATATGTGTCGAGATCACCACATCACCATCCAGTGCATCTCCATTTGCTTTCATGTCAGCTAGTTTCAGGGCGAGGCTAAGTGCCACGATAGCCCCATCAGCGTCAGACACAAGTCCGATCTGTTCTGGTCTAGCCCCGATTCCACCTAGGCGGCCTATGATACCCATGGTTCTAGCTGAACCACCTTTGGATTTTCCCATGGCCCCTTGCACTTTGATCTTGACGAAATCCGTGCTTCCTTTCTCACCTGTAATGGTCTTGACCTCGATTTCCGTCAGTCCACGGCCTTGTAGATATTTCCTGACGATATCCCCATTGACCAAGGCAGAATCCAGCAGATCCATAATCTCAATGACCTGTTTGAGCATGAGACTGAATTAACTCTAGAATTGAAAAAACCTGTGACTGGTTACACCATTCTGAATTTCAAATCCTCTCTCGCCTCACATAAGAGGAGACGCGCTAGAAGCAGATCAAACTACTGAAGGCCAGCAAAAAAAGCATCAGGAAGGAGCGTTATAGAATTGAGTCCGAGCTACGGAAACTGATCTTCAAGAGATACTTGGACCTTAGCGAGAAAATAAAAGTAACGAGGTGTAGGGCTACCGTTCAGCCCTGACGATGAGGCTGAATCGGCCGTAATCATAGCGGTGCACATTGATTCCTGATGCCACGCCCTCGCTGTACTCCCCAGCGGTGCCATCCCTGATGCTGATAGCTGCCTCATAGCAAGCCTTGATGAGGTGCTTTTCCATTCTAGGCTCGTTGTGGCTGGGCATGACCCACTCATACTCTGGGATGAGCTCGGTCATCTTCCTGAAGCTCTCGATGAACTGGTCCAGGTTTGTGGTCGGGGCATACACATAGATAGGGGCTGGGTAGAAGCTGTCCCCCGTCCAGAATATCTTGTTCGCCCTGTCGATCAAACAGATGCTGTCAGGGGTATGCCCAGGTGTGTGAACTACTTCCAGCTTTCTCCCTCCGAGATCGATAACATCGCCCTCCTTGAGCCACTTTGTTACATTGAATGGGTGTATCCTCCACGCCTCGACGTCCAAGTACTCTGGTAGAGGCTTCCAAACCATATCATCCACTAGATAGTTGCCCATCTCCTTACGTGTCTGGCCGTTCTTTGCCCTGTCCTTGCTGAACTCTGTTTCATATGCAAGCACATCATCGAACTGGTGGTTACCTCCAATGTGGTCACCGTGAGTATGGGTGTTAAGGACCATAACTGGTAGATCGGTTATCCTATCGACCACCGCCTTGATGTTTCCTATTCCATTACCGGTGTCGATTATGACGCCCTTGTCATCGCCCAAGACCAGGTAGCTGATTACCTCCTCAAACTGCCCGTCCTCGTAAATGGCGTATACGGTTTCGGTGAGCTTGTAAACCTCGAACCACGGGTCTGGTTGGTCCACTTTCTCGTAGTGGCTCCACGCCTCGCGGGGAAGCTTCTCAAACCATTTCTTGGGAACTATTATGTTGCTCTCTGTATCGTTGGAATAAGCCATATCTGTGAACCCAGCTCCTCAGTTAAAGTAATTTTGCCCCAGATAAGGTAAAAAACAGATTTTCTGACGCGGAC